>JGI24702J35022_10000552_pt1 | contig 22621 bp, 15 predicted proteins | sample TergutTh196P4_FD_35022 | JGI IMG/M metagenome (IMG submission 35022)
TTGTCGTTTGTTGAGTATTGTACCATAGGGCGGACTACGTACGCAACTTAAAGATAAATAACTCCGGCGCGGCAGTCGCCGCGCCGGTTCAGTTACACTAATTGAATTTTAATCTTGAACCTACTGTTATAGCGTTCCTTCAAAAGCGGGAGTTATCGGTATCCAATCATCTACGCCCCAGGCAAATACTTTATACTGGCAGCCCGCGAACTGCGCGCGGTCAAATTCGAAGCTGACGTTGCCGCTGAACGTCGAGTCGGCGTCGACGATTTCGCTGCTTGAATATACAAGCCTCCCCTTGCTATCGTACACGCCAAGAACCAAATTGGCGCTCTTCGCGGATATCGAATTGTTTTTAAATGACGCCGCGATCCCAGTTGTGACAGCGGTAGCTGTCAATTCGAACGTTTCCGCTAATCCCGTATTCTTGTAAAGCCTACTAATTACAAGCGGATCATCTTCCGTTTTGTTAAACGGCGCGATCGTGTAACTATAGGACAGGTTTCCAGCGCGAAATTCATATTCCGTCAAAGGACCTGGGCCGCAGCTTGCGCCGCCCGTCCCGCGCGAACCATAGCTGATGCTTACTATAGTCTCTTCGCGCGGATTTAGCAGATACGGGTGCTTTATCCCGTTATTCCAGTCGCTCGTATTGTTGATATCGCGCCAGGTAAAGTGCAACGCGTTGGACTCGAACAGTCTGTTTCCGGTCGCGGCGACTAAAAGCCCTGTATCCGAATCGTCCGACGTCAAGGCGATAAATCGCGTACCCTGGCGCGTGCCCGTGTCCTGCGGCCTGATGTATGGATAGAAGTTATCACTTACAGTCGTCTGGAATCTGCTCGGGAAACTGCCTGTCTGGCGGTCGAAAAGGTTCTCAACCGGCCCGCGCGCGTACCAGTCGATATTCTCAAACCCCGGCGCCATCGACATATCGACGCCGAACCGGTATAGCTGCGTAGTATCGCTTGTCCGCAGCGTGGTTGTGGTCTGTATCGCGCCTGTACCTAAAACATTATAGATCATATCGACATATGTGCTTGAGCTTATGCTGGATAGTTGGTACGTCACGGTAAACGAAACGCTCTTACCGCCGTTTGCCACTGCCGGCGTCCCGAAAGAATACCGCGTTTTGTTGTTGTCAACATTGAGCCATTTCGTATCCCCGCCGCGGTCGTTTGCCATTAAGGCGCGGAAGAACGTTGGCTGCGGCCCCGAAGTCAACAGTTGCTCGCCGTTTGCGGTGTAATCCGTTATCGCTCCAGACGCCTTGTTGAAAGTGACGGAGAAAATGCTGTTGCTGATAACAAGTTCGGAACTTCCGTCGTTGACTGTTAATTCCGGCACATATTCCTTGCTTAACATGACCTTGTCAGCTGAAGCGAACCAGCCGAGGCTGAACTGCTCTTCACAAAGCGGATACCCCGCTTCGGCCCAATCTTTAGCGTTTTTCAGGCATGCCTGGACTTTGAGAGAGTATTCGGCGCCGGGTCTCGGCACATCCGGAAGATACTGCAGGAACGGAACGGGGATATCCACCGTCGGGATATTGACAAGTATGGTCTGGTTTGTCATAGGTGGCACTGACGGCGTGTCAATAATGCCTGTTCCGAGAACCTTTCCATCCTCATAGAGCGTCCATGCAAAATTGAAATCCTTCAGGTCTGTGGCGTAGTATTCGTTGCGCGCTTTGACGATCCCGTCCTTGAGGTCGGCCTCGTCTGCAAGGAAGACCATGGGAGCATAAACTTTTTTAACTTCGGCAATTTCCGGCTCAAGCTTCACATCGTCACGGTTGGCGGAGATCACGCCATTCGCGCAGAAATATCCGTCGTGATTGCCTTCGCCCCAGTCACCGCCATATGACAAGAACATGCCGTTGCCGTAATAGTCGAACATCTCAACGTCTTTCGTGGCGTCCGTGACGCTAGCCGTCGTATAGTCGGCGTTGAACAGTAGCCCGGAGGAGTCGGTGGGAGTGGCTGCATACGCGTTGGCTGAGATTTCCGATGAGGTGAGTACCCGCGAATAAACGCGCGCTCCGTATAGGTTGCTGTTTGAAGTGTTGCCTTTTTCAGCGTCGAGGCCGACTGCCATCGGGTAAGAGTTGACGGTGATTTGTCTTGCGGCGCCTGCGGAAATTGTCGATGTGGCTTTCTGTTGCCCATCCCAATACAGCGTCAGTACGCCGGTCGAACCGTTATACGTGCCAACAATATGGTGGATCTGACCATCGCTAAAATTGGTGATGTTGTTTGCCCCGGAGGAACTGATCGTCGCGGTGCATGTCTGCCACCCATTTGAGTAGATGTAGAACTCTAATTCGTTCGTGCCTTTTGTCTTGAGGTTGAACTGGGTATCTCCCTTACCGATGAATATTTTGTCCGCCTGGACTGATGTCTGGCTAGCCCAAACCTCAACGCTGAACGAATTGGTTCCGACGATATTTTGGTTGAATACATCCACCCCGTTCGAGCCTGCGGTATTGGCATAAGTCACCTGGATTGCCGGCCTTAGCGACTGGAGGCCGTTTCTGGTTTCGAACGCAGCGGAGTTTGTCGCGACGGCTACCTTCCCTTCCAGCCCATACGGCCCGGATTCTGCGGACATTGCGCCGACGGACGCATTAGCCGGTTTCATCCATATTGCCTGGTCGACGTAATCCCAAATACATCCGCCTATCGACTTGGGAGTCTCACGGAACGTATCGAAGTATTCCTTTAGGTTTCCGACCGAATTGCCCATCGCGTGCGCATATTCGCAAAGCATCGCCGACCCTACCGACGCAGATGATCCGTCGCCTCTGTGTCCGCTGACCGATGAGTACATATGGCTGAGCACGTCCATCGCCCTGTCTCCGTTTGAGGAGTTGTTAGAGTCGCCTATCCCCTCATAATGAACCGGGCGCGACCTGTCTACCTGCTTTACTGAAGCCGCAATGTCACGCCAGCCTGTCTGGCTGCCAGATTCGTTGCCTAGAGACCACATGATTACCGATGGACGGTTCTTTTCCCTTTCCACAATATTGAGCACTCTGCTTCTTGCCATATCGTAGAAGTTGTTCGTTGATATGCTTGAACTCGTATTCGCGTGGCTTTCGTTGTTAGCCTCGGCTACAATCATTATACCGTACTTGTCGGCTAAGTAATAAAGATAGGGGTCGTTTGGATAGTGGGACGTCCTAATAGTGTTGATATTGTTGCGCTTCATGATCGAAATATCTTGCCTGTACCTCTCGGGGGATACGTAGTGTCCGCCTTCAGGCGAGTTGTCATGGCGGTTTACGCCGCGCATCGTCACCTTCTTACCATTAATGCGTACGATATCCGAATTGCCCGCTGTATTGAGGTAGGTAATCTGGCTAAATCCAAATTGCTGACTTACACGCTCGACCGCCACACTGTCGCTGTTGAAAACAGTAAGGACCAATGTATATAGATATGGGTCGTCAGGGAACCACTTGTGTGGATTTGTTACAGAAACCGCCCCTGTAAGGCTGACTTCGGCGTTAGCCCCAAACCCGGTTATACTTTGCTTAAACGTGTGATCCTTGAGTACGTCCACACCATTGGTATCAAAAAGCTGGGCGGCCACGCCATATCCGGTCAATGCCGTATTTGAGAAGTTTTTAACATCAACGCGGAAGTTGACTGTGGCGTTTGTGTATGAAGAGTCAAATTTAGTTTCAACTTTATAGTCCCTGATATGCACAAAAGGTGTGGCTGTCAGGTATACGTTCCGGTTTATCCCGCCCAAGCGGATAAAGTCCTGGTCGTCCATCCAAGAGCAGTCCGCCCAGCGGAACACCTTGAGTGCAAGCAGGTTGTTCTTGCCGTCCGAGGTTAGGAACGGCGTCAAGTCGAATTCCCCTGTTGTTTTGCTATCCTCGTGGTATCCAACTTCCTTTCCGTTGCAATACACATAAAACGCCGCTTCGACGCCTTCAAACGATATGAACACTTTGTTCTTGTTCGTGATCCAATCAGCCGGCACATCGAACCAGCGGCGGTAAAACCCAACCGGGTTGCGGTCATTTGGCGCTTGAGGGATACTCACGCTGTTAAAGATGTTGTATGACACGCCGTCTATCCTCTGGCTGCCTGGCATGCTAACATTTGTGTAATATGGGGGGTCGTACCCGTATGCCGGGTCGTAATAGCCGGTGTAGGGAACGCCGTCCTTTACTCCCTGGACCTGCCAGCTTGAAGGCACAGCGATCTTGTTCCAGCCGGCGGCGTTATAGTCGAGCTTGTAGAAATCCACGATGTTTTGGTTGCCGCCCAACGGATCTTTTGTGCTGTTCGCTGTCGCCAAAGTCCTTGTCAGCGTCGGGACTATCGAGAAAGTCCAGTTTGACGTCAGAGGATTCAAATCTTCCGGCACGGTCAGGGGCATGTAGTATTTAGAGTCGGAACGCTTATAATCGCGAGCACCGACTACCGCCTTCTCTAGCGATTCATAAGCTTGGGTTTCGGCATGGGGTTTAACGCGATTTACCTCAAACACCAAGGATTGACGGCCTTGGTTGGGCTCGCCGGTTCCGACGCTGGTATTCCCTGTCCACTCAAGGTTGTTAAACCGCCTGGCGTCCGGATTGAACCCGCCTGTATAGAGATCATACGCGCCGAAGTCGCCGTCTTTGAAGTCAGGCGTAACTACGAGTACCGCCGTGTTAATCGCGAAGATCGCGTTATCCAGCGCGTCGCACATGTCGTCTATGGCGTCTGGCGGCGAGTTTTCCGTAAGCGCGCGCGCGCCTGCGAGCAGAGCCGCGAATACATCGTATTCCGCTTGCGGTATAGTCCCGTCGGTAGTGCCAATCGCGTACGAACTCAGCAATGTGTCGACGTTACCTATGCGCGTTTGAAGCTCAGCGAAAGAATAGTGATTCGGATCAGCGAGGAAATTCGCGACGGCAGTTTCTATGTCCGCAATGATGTCTTCAGCTTCTCCTGTTCCAAAACATAGCGATTTTATTAGCGCCAAAGCCGCGTTTTGCTTTGATTGGCTATAGGTCTTCGGCACTGCGCCGATCGTCACTGAGTTTACAGTTTTGATAGCGGCTTGGGCAGCCGACCAAATCGCTGAGCTACCGTCGTCAGTAACCTCGATGTTTAGTTCGGCGACGTTCATAAAGTCCGTCGGACTTGTTGAAACCATCAGCACGTACCGTCCAGTCCTAGGCGTCGACGGTGTGAATGTCTTTGTTGTCGCGCTGGTTGACCAACCGCTGACTGAACCTATCGACGTCCAGCTTGTCCCGTTTGAACTGACATAAAACGTCGCGGCTGTGACATTGCCGTTTGTGTTGCCCGACGGGCGCGGCAGATAGCGGATCGCGGTAATTTCCAGTTCTTTTCCGAGATCAACCTGATACCAGTGTCCGTTGCCGCTTGTCCCGGTTTTTCCTGGGCTATGGGCGGAGTGGGACGGGCTCCATTGAGTGTGCCAAAATGTGCTGTCGTCGCCGTCAATACCGTCCGGCATAAGCCTGATCTCGCCGCCGGTGGCTTGTTCCGTACACGCGTCGGCAACCATAAGGAACTGCGGGTATGTGACCGACGCCGCGTACACCTTTGTCAGCAATCCAAGTGGCGCGGATTGAAACGCCAAAATGAACGTGATAAACAATGACAAGGCGACATATATGTTTTTTCTGGTGATTTTTCTCATTTGTATATCTCCTTTGCTAAGTAAAATTTTTAACATTTTCACTGCTAACACTGTAAATCCAGTGTGTTACGGATATGTTACACGAATTGCCATTCCAACGTCGTTTTCACAGTCTCTCCAGGCGCCACATAGCGCAAGGAGCCGTTCTTGTCTTCGAACGAAACGCCTTCCACATGGTTATTGCCTGGCTCAAGTCCAGCGATATACTCGCCAGGGCGCGGGTTTTTCCACAGCGTCAGGAATGGTAGCGTATCCGATGAAAAAATCACTTTGACCCCAAAATCAGGGTTTTCCGCCCGGTTGCGCAGCGTATAACAGCTTGTTTTATCTGCAGATTGCTTCAATCGATGCACATATACGCGCTCCTGGGCTCCAGGCGAAGGCGGATCGAATCGATCCCATGAACTCAGATACTCTGTGGCTGCGCCTGCTCGCGGCATTATTTCCTCCGAATCCTGGATCTTCAGCAGCGTTTCAGGGTTGATAAGCGGATATCCGAAGTTAATGTGGTACAACAACATCAGGGGCTGCGGAATATCCGAACAGTTCGTGATCTCGTCATGCAGGGTTATTGCGGCGCGATTAGTTCCCGTTTCGATAACGCGGCGTAATTCATAATTGCAGCCATGTACGCTCGTTTCTCTGATCACTCCGCTAATCGCCAAACTGAATCCTTCGCTTGTTTTCTCTTTGGACACATTGACCTGCTGGGCGGGTATGTTCGATATCCTCCCGTGCAACCCTTGGTTTCGACCGTTGAACTCGCAATGCGGCCCTACGTTTTGCAGCCCGCACGTCACCAGCAAACCTCCACAAAAACTTTTGAGCCAGCCGTCTTCATGAGGATCGTAATGCGTGGGCGCGACCACGCCATTTTTGGAAAGCCACGCGACTTGCCGCCCCTTAAACTTTACGCTGTAAATGTCTAGGCAGCGGTCTTCCAACACAGTAAACGTAAGGTCGCCTAAATCCACATCGATACATTTTACTCCGTTTGCCAGCCCTTCCGTAAGCGTATATCGCTTCACATCCCAGAATTGCCTCTCCCCGTACGAAATATCCATAATTATTCCTCCCAGTTATAGCGTATATTTATACACGCATTATTCTTGCTTTAGTGCCATGATATTATACTCACGTGAGTAAATGCATCCAATCCCTACGCCCGTATAAAACGCGCATAACAGAAACCGACTTTATTTTTTCACGTACAATGAAAAAAACAAGATGATTTTCGACAACAATCATACGATAGCCTTTAGATGCCAAGTAATCATCCCGTACCAAAGGGTATCTTGTGGGATTTTCTTTCAACGATTCAACAGCCTTATCAATCAATGAAATTCGTCTGGAAGCCGCGACTGGGTTTTTTAATTCCTCGGCGATATATCGATAGGTTTCGCGAATTTCAGTTTGCGCGGGTTTCATGATTCTTATTTTGTAGATCATGATATTTCCTTCCGCAAATCGGTGATGAAATCGTCATAATCCATGAAATCTTCAGCCTTTTCAGCTTCAATAGCTTCGTCAAGCAAATGATGTAGTTCATAGCGGCCACAAAATTTTTCGTACGCTTCAATACTCATGACAGCTAAATCACCATGACCATTTTTAGTGATAAACACAGGTTCCATTTTGGTATGGCAAAATTCAGACACTTCGTTATAGTTATTACGCAAATACGCGCTGGGTCTAATGTTAGGCATTCATTTCTCCTCCTCAACGTGATAACAATATTATACCCAAATTCAGCTATTTTGTCAATCTGCTTTAAACACAAAACCTTGTAGTTATCGCAACCACAAGGTTTCGTAATATGGTGGACGCTACAGGACTTGAACCTGTGACCTTCCGCACGTCAAGCGGAAGCTCTTCCAGCTGAGCTAAGCGTCCGTATCAACGTTGATCATTCTACAACAGCGCCTACGGATTTGTCAACAGTTTTCGTGTTATTGCGGAACTGTTTTGGTGCCATTCCTGTTTCTCTTTTAAAAACCTTTGTAAAGTAGCTCTGATCCTTGAAACCACACTGGCTTGAAATACGCGAAAGGCTGTCGTCATTCTCTAGCAGGAGCTTTTTACTCTTTTCTACACGCACTTTGTTGATATATACTGTCAGGCTCATACCGGTTTCCTTTTTGAAAACGCTGCTCAAATATGACTTGCTCAGGTACACTTCCTTCGCCAACGAATCCAGCGACAGCTTTTCCCCACAGTTCCTTTTTATGTAGTTCGTGGTCTTGAACACAACATCGGATTGCTTCACCTGCGCAAGGTCGAAAGCCTCCATCACAAATCGACGCACAATATCGGAAATCCACAATGCTAACTGATCAACGTCGGCATATTGTTCGACTTGAGATATGAAATCCTCAGAAAGCCGGAACGTCTCCGCAGGATCCGCTCCCGCCTCGATCGTCGCTCGGGACAGGATCACCAACATCTCAAGAAGGCGGGCTTTTATAGCTTTGATCCCAAAATTACTGTATACAAGGATATGCGCCAGCATTTCGTTGAGCGTTTGGAGCGCCGAGTCCTTGTCGCCGCGCAACATGGCAAAATGCAGTTCCTTTTCGAACTCAAGGAGCAGCTCCGCGCTTATTACGTCCCCGTCCGCATATTGGTTCATAGCCAGGCAAATCTCATTTAGCAGCTTCTCATGGTCGCTTTCAAGTTTTTCGCGCTTTTTTCTATTAGGATCAGATATTGATTCCGTCACGGCGGATAGTATTTCGGAAGTATGGTGCACCTTCTGGGTCGAAAAAACGCCAAGTCGCGACACAGCCCCCATCATACCCGGCTCAGGGATATCATAGAGCACGTCCTGAACATCACCCATAACTATCGGCCCAAGCACTATCCCACCCGCCAGCGCGCCATTACTATCGGAAACGGAAGCAGCGACAAACGTCAATCCAAGCGGGCAATAGTAAATGTATTTCCCATCCCAGCGGTGAGCCTCACGACAGCCGTAGATATGCGTAGTCAAACCGGAATTGCCGCTAAACAGGCAAAGGGCGCAAAAATCGCCTTGGTCGCTCTTTTGCGCAAGTCGGGCCGATCCGTTTGAAGGAAAATCTATTATCCTGCAATTGATCCCCAGCAATTCTGAAAAATGCTGCCTGAATTTTTCACATTTCTCTATTAATTCCGACGTCATAAGATCCTCCAACCTGTCAAACTAACGCCAATTGTTGCAACTGTTCAGAGGGTATCCAAAAACTCGCAATGGTTACAGGCTCCGCACACAAGTTTTGGCTAATATTACAAGTTTTCACCGCTGTACCAGTGCGTTGCCTGTACCAACCTGTGTTTTTGGATGCCCTCTGAACAACAAACCCATCAATTGAGGAAATCCTTCAGTTTCTTGCTTCGGCTTGGATGCCTGAGCTTCCGTAAAGCCTTTGCTTCTATCTGCCTGATCCTCTCGCGAGTGACATTGAATTCTCTACCCACCTCCTCAAGAGTGCGTGTACGACCGTCCTCAATCCCAAACCTAAGCCTGAGTACTTTCTCTTCGCGCGGCGTCAACGTGTTGAGCACTTCCGACAACTGCTCCTTGAGTAAAGTAAACGAAGCGGCTTCAGCCGGTTCTGAGGCGTCTTCATCTGGGATGAAATCCCCCAGATGGCTGTCTTCCTCTTCACCGATGGGTGTCTCCAACGATACAGGTTCTTGAGCGATTTTCAAAATCTCCCGGACCTTTTCTACGGCCATCCCCATGTCCGCGCCTATTTCCTCAGGCGAGGGATCGTGACCCAATTCCTGCAGAAGCTGGCGGGATATACGCATAACTTTATTGATTGTCTCTACCATGTGAACAGGGATCCTGATCGTACGCGCCTGGTCGGCGATCGCGCGCGTTATCGCCTGCCGTATCCACCATGTAGCATATGTAGAAAACTTATATCCCTTTGTATAATCGAATTTCTCAACCGCCTTGATAAGCCCAAGATTCCCCTCTTGTATAAGATCAAGAAAAAGCATCCCTCGCCCAACGTAGCGCTTTGCAATACTGACGACAAGCCTTAAGTTTGCCTCAGCCATTCTGCGTTTTGCGTCCTTGTCGCCCTCCGCCATTTTCATCGCGAGACTGATTTCCTCATCGGCGGACAGAAGATCGACCTTTCCAATCTCTTTTAGGTACATCCGCACCGGATCATCTACGCTGAAATTATCTACCAATGTTTCAGGGTCGATAATCTCGTCTTCAGTCAGCGTTTCGATCTCCTGGAGTTCCTCGATTTCTGGAGGCAAATCTTCAGGCTGCAAGAAATTATTTTCATCAGATTCGGTTGTGTCGATACTGAAGTTTTCAAGCGTGTCGTAAAACCTGTCAATCTGCTCCTGCTCCAGATTCATATCTTCAAGAACATCTAAAAGTTCTTTCGCGCTGAGACTTCCACGTCTCTTTCCTTCCTCAACGAGCGCGTTGAGCCGCTCTTCGTTATATTGTTCGCGTGTTTTATCAACGATTTCGTCTTCGCTGTTTTCACTTTCGATCTCAGCGTCGCGCTCATCGATTTCTCTCATAATATCGTCCACGAAACTCATTCCTTTCAGTGCGAATATTGCCTTTGTTTGTGCTTTCTTATCTCTAAAAGCAAGTCGTTATCCGGGATATCTGACTTATATTTTTCTGTCCTTATTTTTTCTATGTACTCCCGGATAGTCTTATCGCTATACAGTAAAGACTCGGGTTTTTGCAGTATGCCCGAAAGGCTTGCTGCTTCATTGGTTGTTAGTTCCGATACAATGAGGGCTTCTCGTACTTCTCTACCTTCTGATATGCGTTGTGTCAGCGTTTCATAAACTTTAGAGAGAAAAGGCGACGTGAATTCTTCCCGTGAAAACCCCATCTCAGCGGTTGTCTTTATAAGCGTTGAGTCGCGTACTATACATCTGATGATGCCTTCTTCCGCCGCCGCCGAATATTCGTTTTCATATCTAAGCTCCTTTTCCAACGGCTGCACCGCAGCCCTGGGGTGGGCTGCCCGGCTCTCAAACGCTTTCCTCTGTTTCATTCTTCTCGACTTGAGCTTTTTCGCGGTTTCATTTTGGACCGATTCCTTTGAAACACCAGCTATACGCGCTACTTTATCACAGTATATCTCACGTTCCGGTTCATTTTCAAGCTCTGCCAACAAATCTGTCGCTGCGGCAAGATAAGATAGCCGGCCGTCGTCACTCGCCAAATCGGTCTTGTTCTGTATCTCCTTGAGCCTATAATCGATATGATTACCACAATTTTCAATCAACAATCTCAATGCGTCGGCGCCATGCTTTTTTAAGTATTCGTCCGGATCCTTCGAGTTCCCCAGATCCGCTACTCTTACATCCATTCCTGTTTTTTCAAGTATAGGTATCGCTCTGAGCGCCGCCTTGCGTCCAGCTTCGTCAGCGTCATAAGCTATTATAGCGCTTTTTGTATAACGTGACATGAGCCTCGCCTGCTCGGCGGTCAACGAGGTCCCGAGCGACGCCACCGCGCAGTCGAACCCTCTGAGATGCATAGCAACAACATCAATATTTCCTTCCACGAGTATTAGCATACCCGATTTTGTTTTTTTTGCTAGATTGAGTCCAAACAGGTTGCGGCTCTTGTTAAAAACCAGTGTGTCAGGCGAATTGAGATATTTAAACTCCCCATCTCCCAAAATCCTTCCGGAAAATCCAACAACTTCGCCCTTCGTATCAATGATAGGAAATATTACCCTACCCCGGAACATGTCGTATGCACTGCCATCTTTACTGTTGTTCCTAATAAGGCCAGCTTCCACGAGTTCCAGACGAGAATACCCTTTTTTTAGCATTGCGTCAAGAAGCGCGCTCCATGAATCCGGCGCGGCGCCTATCCCAAACTTGGTGACTATTTTCCAGGAGATGCCTCTTTTAGTTAAGTAATCCCTTGCGGCGCTGCCGGCAGGCGACTTTAGAGCATCGTGAAAATACTTAGCGGCGTCGCGGTTGAGTTCGAGCATGCGGCGGCGTTTCCCGGCAACTTCGTCCGACCCGCCTTTTTCAGGCACATCAAGTCCCACTCGTCGCGCAAGGATTTCAACCGCGTCGCGGAAAGTCACATTCTCTATCTCCATGACGAAGTTGATGGCGCCTCCGCCTTTGCCGCAACCGAAACAATAATAGATCTGCTTATCAGCGTTTACTGAAAATGACGGGGTTTTCTCACTATGAAAAGGACATAGCCCGAACATATTGGCGCCGCTCCGCTTAGTCAGGCTTACATGCCTGCTGACGGTTTCGACAATATCAGTTCTGCTTACAAGATCGTCTAGAAAACTATCAGGAATCGCCATATGTTTTACCTCACCTGCCAGGCTTCCGGTATGAATAGCTCGCTGTATTGGTACATTGCGTATTTATCGGTCATTCCGGAGACGAAATCGCATACCGCTCGGCACAAACCTTGTTGTGACGCTATGCGCCTGTAATCCTCCGGCAATTCATCAGGCGCGTTGATATAATGAGCGAAAATCCCGCCAATAATGCCAAGGACTTTCTTTTCTTCGCTTTTTGCTTTCATATTTAAGTATACATTGCTATACATAAAATCCCTGAATGTCTCGAACACGAATGATGTCCTCGGGCTCATCCTTATGTCGCCACAGCGCTTGCTCTCATTGATCACATCTAAAACCAGAGTATTGATCCTCGCGCCATGCGTCGATCCAAGCGCGCAAACTATCTCTTCAGGGACGTCGGTTTCCCATAGGATACCCGCTCTGATAGCGTCGTCGACGTCATGGTTGATATACGCTATCCTGTCGGCAACGCGTATAATCATGCCTTCTTGCGTTGCCGGACTTGTATCTCCGGTATGGCACAGTATCCCATTTCTAACTTCATATGTAAGATTGAGTCCCTGCCCATCCCTTTCAAGGATTTCAACAACTCTAAGGCTTTGCTGATTATGACTGAAGCCCCCCTCGCCGCTTAGGGTTTCATTGAGCGCCCGTTCGCCCGCGTGGCCAAACGGCGTATGCCCTAAATCGTGACCTAGCGCGATCGCCTCCGCCAGATCCTCATTGAGCCGAAGCGCTCTGGCAATCGTCCTGCCGATGCGGGCAACCTCAAGAGTATGCGTTAATCGGGTCCTGTAATGGTCGCCTTCTGGCTGTAAAAACACTTGCGTTTTATGTTTCAAGCGGCGAAACGCCTTACTATGGGTTATCCTGTCAATATCCCGTTGATAGCACGTCCTGATTTCGCATTCGGGTTCGGTTCGCTCCCTGCCTTTCGATCCTTCAGCAAACGAAGCGTATGCAGCAAGCGTTTGCCGCTCCAACTCCTGTCTTTCTTCTCTCGGGCATTTCATATACATTTATCTCTCCTGGTTACCGTTTAGTGGGTATCTCCCCTATGTTACATCGTTCGAAACCGCACCGGTTTTGGGCGCATCTTAATTCCCGAGACTATTCCCATAGCCGCGAAACATGTCACGAGCGACGAACCCCCAGAACTAAAAAATGGGAGAGTGATTCCAATAACCGGCAAAACTCCGAGGCACATGCCAATATTTTCAAGCATCTGCGCTATAAACATCGCCGATACGCCTGAACATACAAGCAATCCAAGCGGATTGTTGGACTTTATGCCGGCAATTACGCATCTGCAGATAATCAACACAAGCAATAGTATAACCGCTATACACCCAATAAAGCCAAATTCTTCTCCCACAGCGGAAAATATGAAATCTGTGCGTTGGGCGGGAATCAAGTGTCTTTGCGTAAAATATCCCTTACCGTACCCCTGCCCCAAAAAGCCGCCGGAAGCTATAGCTTTCACGCTTTGCCGCGCTTGCCACATGATCTTGTCCAGTGTTTCAGTATCGAGGAGTTCCGGAACAAAAGGCGCAATAATGCGATTCCTTTGTTGATCGTTCATGAAATTAAGCCAAAGCAAAGGTGAAATCGCGGCCACGAGTCCAGCGCTTAACGTAAACCAGCGGAGCCTTACCCCCCCGATGAATAACATCATTATCAGTATGAAAATGTAAACGATCGCTGACCCAAGATCTGCGGAGATGTAGATAATCAGCCCGAATATAAATCCAAATACAAGAAGAATCCGCATAAGCGATAAAAAAGAGTCCAATGATTTTCGTTCTTTGGAATCAGCCATCATTTTTGCTATAATAATAACAAATGTAACTTTAACGATCTCTGACGGCTGTACGCCAAAACCAAAGAAGCGGAGCCACGATCTGTTTCCTGTTTCTTCCGCCCCAACTCCCCAAAAATACAGAGTGGATATGAATAAAACGCTGAAAATCAGCAGAATCCATGATTTGTCCGCAATTATGTCAATGTCTATATATGAAAACAAAACAAACAACACAACTCCGAAAACCAAGGCTCCAATTTGGACGTACAACTCGCTATTCCCTCCATCAGAGTTTCTGAGTATACTCGCGATCATAAAAATCCCGAATATCGAACTCGTCAGGCTGAGGATCAGCAAAAGCATATCCGCTTCTCTAAGGAACCTCAATATCGCTTTAACAATATTTCTCATCAATTAACACCCAAAAAAACATCCTCGCAGCATTCTATCATCTTTATACCTGATAGTAAACACAAAACTCAGCTCGCTTTCCATTTGACAATGATATTTTGCGAGTCTATAATACTTTTTGGCTTCCAAATTATATTTAAGGAGAGATGTTTATGCCGACGACAGCCTATAACCCTTTTGAAAACGCGCAGGCGCAATTTGACAACGTAGCGGAATATCTTAAACTTGACGAGGGTATGAGAGAATTATTGCGCCAACCCATGGTTGAGATGCATTTTGCCATTCCGGTAAAAATGGACGACGGTTCTACCAAGGTTTTCAGAGCATTTCGTTTCCGGCACAACGACGCCAGGGGTCCGGCAAAAGGAGGGATCCGTTTTCATCCTCATGAAACTGCCGATACAGTCCGCGCGCTTTCAATGTGGATGACCTGGAAATGCGCCGTAGTGGATATCCCGCTAGGTGGCGGTAAAGGCGGCGTTATATGCGATCCGCACAACCTTTCACGCAGTGAACAGGAAAGGCTTTGCAGGGGGTATGTCCGCCAATTGTACAAACAGATGGGACCCAATTCCGACGTCCCCGCTCCCGACGTAATGACTAATGCCCAGCATATGCTCTGGATGATGGATGAATACGAAACAATCGCAGGAGGCCGCTATCCTGGGATGATCACCGGCAAGCCTGTTGGAATGGGCGGTTCCCTTGGCCGCACAGAGGCTACCGGTTTCGGTGTTATCTTTGTCCTTAAGGATTTGCTGCGTTGCCTTGATATTCCCATTGAATCTACTTCCGCAAGCCTCCAGGGTTTCGGCAATGTGGCGGAATATACCGCGCGTATGTTTACAGAACTTGGAGGTAAAGTTATCGCCGTATCCTGTTGGAATCAATCGGATAAAACCGCTTATACGTTTAAAAAGGCCGACGGTTGCGATATCCCACAACTTGTGGAAATCAAGGATTCTTTTGGGAGCATCGATAAAGAAAAAGCGTTGGCCCTAGGATATGAGGTTCTGCCTGGTGACGCTTGGTTGAGTCAGGATGTAGATATCCTCATACCCGCAGCGCTTGAAAATCAGATTACGCCCGCAGTCTTCCCGAATATTTCAGAAAAGGTAAAGATACTATGTGAAGCAGCTAACGGTCCCACGACTCCAGATTGCGACGAGCTTATTAAAAATAGAGGCATAATGCTTCTGCCGGACTTCCTGACTAACGCGGGAGGCGTAACTTGCAGCTATTTTGAGCAAGTCCAATGTAACATGAATTATTTTTGGGATAAAACCGAAGTGCTTGAAAAGTTGGAATACAGTATGACTAAAGCGTTCCGCGCGGTTTACGAACTGTCGAAAGAAAAAAATCTTTATATGCGCGACGCCGCTTACATCATTGCTATCAACCGGGTTGCGGATGCGGTAAGACTTCGCGGCTGGGCATAAGGCACTATGATAATAATGACACACAGCGAGTCTGAAACTGTAAAAGAAGGGGAAAGACTCGGCCGAACGCTCGCGCCTGGCTCTATAGTCGCTCTGTACGGTGGGCTTGGCGTGGGAAAAACAGCTTTCACGCGCGGTTTGGCAGTTGGGCTTGGGATACAGTTTTGCGTCTCAAGTCCAACATTTACCATCGTGAACGAATATCCTGGAATTATCCCGTTGTTCCACTTTGACATGTATCGTCTTGATAATGAAGCGGAATTGTTTGATATTGGCTGGGACGATTATATTGAACGAGGCGGTGTTTGCGCAATAGAATGGAGCGAAAAAATACCGTGCGCCTTATCTCCGGATACGGTATCTGTTAGAATTGAAAGTCTGGGCGGCGATATGAGGCGCCTTGAAATCTCTTCGGATGGAGGAGCATCGATGTGTTGATCCTCGCCATGGAATCGTCTGCAAAATCGGCATCTATAGCCGTATGTTCCGATAATAATCTCCTGGGCCAATACTATCAAAACAGTGGGCTCACCCACAGCCGTACTCTTCTTTCGATGGCGGAGTCTCTACTGAAAAACCTTGACATTTCGGTCACTGAAATCGGAATGATCGCGGTATCGCGAGGCCCTGGTTCGTTTACCGGCGTCCGCATTGGGGTATCCGCCGCGAAAGGGCTTGCTTGGGGTCTGGGAAAACCTGTCTGTGGCGTGTCTACACTTGAGGCGATGGCATTTCAGGTACCCGAGCAAAACGACCTGCTTTGTCCTGTCATGGACGCTCGGCGTGGTCAGGTCTATAACGCCTTGTTTCAGTGGCAGGGTGAAGAGCTTATCAGGCTTTGCGACGACCGCGCGATTTCGCTTGAAGACCTGTCCTCCGAGCTGCGCGACCAGTACCCCCATGTTTCCTGCGCCACAGGTATGCAGCCTGGATTCCTGCTTATGGGAGACGGCGCGGTTATCAGCTGCGAGTACCTGTCTTCTGCCAACATATCATGCCGGATAGCGCCTGAACTCCTACTTCTGCAAACGGCGTATGGCGTTGCGCTCGCAGCTTGGCGCTCGGAAGCCGTCCTCCCGGCAGCCGAACTTGAACCCAGTTACTTGCGCCCATCTCAGGCTGAACGCGAGCGCAGAATGTGATTATAGCGGGATTATCCTACAAATGATTATCCAACGCAGGCGGAACACACGTTATGTACTGTAATCCGCTATCGCTCCCCATTGCTCATATAGTTTGTCGAGCGACTTATGGGCCTCTCGTTCCTGTTCGTCAATTTCCAATAATTTCGCGTAGTCCGTCGAAAATTCTTCTCTTAACCGCTTGATTTCGTCCAATTCGTTTTCAAGTTTCACTATTTCGCGCTCCAGCCTCTTAAGTTCCTTTTGCGTGTCGGCCGGCTTTTTTTTCCGCGCCGGACGCGGGCGCTCGATCACGTCTTGCCTCGCACCCTCTGCTGGCGCTCTTTCCAGTTTAAAATCTACATATTCATGGTAACTGCCACGAAAGTCGGTAAGCGCGCCGTCTTTGATTTCCCATACACGCGTAGCGAACCTATCTATGAAATATCTATCATGAGCAATGAATATCAGCGTCTCCTCATATCGGCTGACCGCGTCTTCTATCCACTCCCGGGACGATAGGTCGAGGTGATTCGTTGGCTCGTCAAGAATAAGCAGGTTTATTTCCCCGTTCATAAGCATACAAAGCCGCAACCGGCTCTTTTCGCCCCCGGATAAATCTCCTACGAGCTTAAATACATCCTCTCCTGTGAACAAAAAACTTCCAAGCCTGTCGCGAGCCGCTTGCGGGGTTAAGTCCAGTTCATAGATCAACGTATCCAAGATCGTTCGGCGCGGGTGATCAAAGCTGATGATCTGGGGCAAATACGCCTGTTTTACTGACGGTCCGCACCTCGCAAAACCTGTATCCGGCTTCTCTTCACCTGTGATCAGTTTGACGAGTGTAGTCTTCCCCGTCCCATTGTCCCCAATTACCGCTATCCGCTCCCTGCCGTTTATTTCAAGCTCCTCAATATCAAATAGTTTTCGGCCATCGTATGATTTTGACATGTTACTGATTACCAGAACCTCATCTCCACGAAACTCGCGTTCGCTGAATTTTGCTTTTATTGCTTTACTTGTACGCGGCCTTTCAGATTGCGCGGCACGTTCCGCTCTAGTTCGTATGGCGAACGATTTTTTCATCAGGTTCTTATTCCCAGTACCCCACTGTTTAAGCCTGTCCGCTGCTTCATTGAGTCTTTTTGCCTCTGTTTGCTCGCGCTCGTACTTTTCAAGTTGCCTTTCGTAACGTTGTTTCTTTTCTTGTACATAAAAGCTGTAGTTCCCGCTGTAAAACTCAGCTTTCCCGGCATTGATCTCGATAACGCGTTTTATCGTTTTATCAAGGAAATACCTATCGTGCGAGATAATTAAAGCCGTACCCTTAAATTTTGCCAAAAACTCTTCAAGCCAAACTGTCGCGCTCATATCCAGATGGTTTGTAGGTTCGTCGAGCAATAGAGTATCTGTGTTTTCCAGTATCAGCCGAGCCAGGTTGATACGTGTTTTTTCGCCGCCTGACAAAGAGTCGAATAACTGCGTTCTCTGCTGTTCCGGTATCCGCAAACCATTAGCGACGCGGTTGAGCTCAAACTCCATATTATACCCGCCCAGACGCTCAAATTCGTATAGGAGGTTGTCATATGTGTTGAGTATATCTGGAGTCGCGTCGTCTGACATATATCTCTCGATCTCTTCCATCTCTGATTTTATCGATATTATCCGCCGAAAAGCGTCTCGCAGGACATCCTGCGCCGTATAGTTTGGCGGATACACAGGTATTTGTGAAATGAGGCCGATCTTTTTGTAAGAAGGCGTCACAATAACGCCTTCATCAGGCGTTAGCTTACCTGTTATGATCCTGAGTAGCGTCGTCTTCCCAGCTCCGTTTTTGCCAAGCAGCCCGACGTGTTCTCCCTCATATATGTCAAAGGACAAGCCGTCCAGAATATCGTTGCCCTCTTCAAACGCTTTTTTTATGTTTTGAGCGGAAATGTCGATCATGCTGTTTGCATTCCTTTTTGGCAACTGTTCAGTGGGTATCCAAAAAACTCGCAATGGTTACAGGCTCCGAACACAAGTTTAGTCAATTGTACAAGTTCTCACCGCAGTACCAGTGCGTTGCCTGTAACCAGCCTGTGTTTTTGGATGCGCACTGAACAGCTGCCCCTTTTACTTTAGCCGGATGAGGCGCTAGCTCTGGTTCTTTATGCTGTCAATATACTCCTCGTATGTCATGGCGCGGTCGATGATCCCACAGCCCTTAAACTCGATTATACGGTTGGCGACAGTCTGTATGAGCTGATGGTCATGAGTCGTGAATATTACGTTACCCCCGAAATCGGATAGACCGTTGTTCAGCGCCGCGACGCTCTCAAGGTCGAGGTGGTTCGTCGGCTGGTCCAGAAGCATGACGCTCGCACCAGAGAGCATCAGTTTTGACAGCATGCACCTCACCTTTTCCCCGCCTGACAAAACCTTCGCTAGTTTGTACACGTCGTCCCCGGTAAAAAGCATCCGCCCAAGGAAGGTCCTCAGATAACTCTCGCGTTTGTCCTCAGAAAACTGCCTGATCCAGTCGATTAGTTCAAGTTCGCCATCAGCATCAAAGAACTCTGAATTGTCCTTTGGAAAATATGCCTGCGTAGTCGAGACGCCCCATTTCACATCGCCTTCATCCGGTTCAATCTCCCCAGCAAGTATCTGGAGCATCGTCGTTATCGTGTTCTCGTTTTCGCCAATGAACGCGATTTTATCTCCGCGCCCCATAATGAAGCTAATTTTATCAAGAATCTTCACCCCGTCGATCGTCTTGGACACCTCAGTGACGAACAGCCTGTCCTTGCCTGGCTCGCGTTCCATTTTAAATCCAACCCACGGGTATCTGCGCGAGGAGGCTGGCATTTCCTCTATCGCAATTTTATCCAACAGTTTTTTTCGTGAAGTCGCTTGCCTCGATTTTGATTTGTTCGCGGAGAAGCGCCTGATGAATTCCTCCAATTCCCGTATCTTGTCCTCACTTTTTTTATTTTTCTCCTTAGTTAACCTTTGGATAAGTTGGCTGGAATCGTACCAGAAATCATAGTTGCCGACATACATTTTTATCTTTCCGAAATCTATATCGACCATATGCGTACAAACTGTGTTTAGAAAAAACCTATCGTGGGCGACGACAATTACAGTCCCTTCGTAGTCTGATAGGAAATCCTCAAGCCAGACTACAGAACCAACGTCTAGATTATTTGTCGGCTCGTCAAGCAGAATAATATCCGGCGACCCAAACAGCGCTTGCGCGAGCAGCACTTTGACTTTTTGCCGCGGCATCATCTCGCTCATACCGGAATTGTGGAGCGATGTTGGTATACCAAGTCCCTGCAGCAATTGCGACGCGTCAGATTCCGCTTCCCACCCGCCAAGTTGCGCGTATTCTTCTTCAAGTTCTGCCGCTCGGATGCCGTCTTCGTCACTAAATTCCTCTTTGAGATAGAGCGCGTCTTTCTCTCTCCCGCATTCAAAAAGCCTCTGGTTGCCCATAATGACCGTTTCGACGACGGAGTAATCGTCATACATGTTCTGATCCTGCTTAAGAACAGACATGCGTATATTAGGCTTTATTTCAACGCTTCCAGTTGAATGCTGAATTTCGCCCGCAAGGATTTTCAGAAATGACGATTTGCCCGAGCCATTGGCACCAATGACGCCATAGCAATTGCCCGCCGTGAATTGGAGATCAACTCGGGAAAATAACGTCGTATCGCCGAATGACAAGCTGAGATTGTTGACAGATATCATAACAATTCCCCCATTCTGTATATTATTAGCGTATATTTGCATAGTCCATATCATTGCGTGTCATTATACAATAATGATTATATATAATTCAACCACGCAATTGTTTTAATGTCAAATATGTGGTAGAGTGATTATACAAAAGGAGTGTAAAACCATGAATGACGCGATTATTCTACTTGTCGTTATTGTCTTTTTCGTAATTGCCGCCAACTTCTTTATGGTGTTTCGACGTTTGAAAAGAAATCGACACCCAAAAATATCAAAAGCAGCTATGGAAGAAATAGAGGCGGCGCAGTGGCGCGACAAAGAAATAAAACGGAGACTCGACAGAGAGCAGGAAGAAGCAGAGCGATATGTCGAGCTCCGTAACAAAACTTTTGAGCTATATGAGCAGGTCCGGAAGGATGAAGCATCCAATCAGACTCGTGGACAAGAAGATAGCACGCGAGACTAGCGCCTCACTCATCAGGCACTTGCAACAAATGTAATGATCCATCAACGCGGATTGAGCGTTATTTCTATTCTTCCGCCCGTCTCCGCTACGGTTACCGCGTCCCCATCTTTTATCTCGTTTTCAAGCATTTTTTCGGCTACTTTGTCTTCTACCGAGCTTTGGATCACCCGGCGCAATGGGCGCGCTCCATAGACAGGGTCATATCCTTTTTCAGATATCAGGTCAATTGCCGATCCGTCGACAATCAAATTTACGCCAAGCGCTTTCATCCTGGTTTTGACCAAACCAAGCATTTTGGCGCAGATTTCCTTTATCTCATCGCGACTGAGTTTATGAAATACAATCGTTTCGTCTATCCTGTTGAGAAATTCCGGTTTAAATACCTGTTTGATCTCTTCCATGACAGCTTCGCGGATCCGCTCATGCTCCCTTATATCAGCATCAGTATCCGCGCCGGCTCTTTCAAACCCAAGCCGCATCCTTTGCTCAGTTATATTGCGCGCGCCGGCATTTGACGTCATAACGACGACGGTGTTTCTGAAATCTACGCGACGGCCTTGCGAATCTGTCAATATGCCGTCTTCCATGATTTGCAGCATAATGTTGAATACATCCTCGTGCGCCTTTTCTATCTCATCAAATAATAGTACGGAATACGGCTTACGTCGCACCTTTTCCGTCAGGTTGCCGCCCTCTTCGTACCCTATGTACCCAGGCGGAGAACCAATCATCTTTGACGTTGTGTGCTTTTCCATGTATTCTGACATATCTATGCGTATCATCGCGTTCTCGTCACCGAACATAGCGTCGGCCAAAGCCTTACATAACTCTGTTTTGCCCACGCCTGTCGGTCCAAGCAGCAAAAAAGAACCTATCGGGCGTTTGGGATCCTTCAACCCCACCCTACTGCGCCGCAACGCCTTTGCTATAGCTGTGACTGCTTCGTCCTGGCCAACAACGCGTTGGTGCAGTGACTGCTCCAAATGGAGCAAGCGTTCGCCTTCGTCTTGAGTTATACTGGTCACTGGAATGCCCGTCCATCCGGATACCACTTCCGCAATATCCTCAGCGCCTACGCTCCTCAATCCGCTGTTTTTAGTTTTTTCCCACTTTATCCGCGCTGCTTCGATTTCCGCGTTGAGCTCCTTTTCACGATCCCGGATCCCAGCCGCGCGTTCATAATCTTGGCTCAGTACAGCCGCTACCTTGTCCTTCGTCAGAGCTTCTTTCTGCGTTTCGAATTCTTTCAGATCAGGAGGAAGTTCAAGTTTGGCAAGCCTGACGCGCGACGACGCCTCGTCTATAAGGTCGATCGCCTTGTCAGGCAAATATCTATCGTTTATATACCTACTCGACATTTTTACCGCAGCTTCAATAGCTTCGTCCGTTATCTTAAGTTTGTGGTGCGCTTCGTATTTATCACGCAACCCCTTCAGAATCTGCGCGGACTCCTCCTGCGTCGGCTCGCTGACCGTAACAGGCTGGAATCGCCGCTCAAGAGCCGCGTCCTTTTCGACATATTTCTTGTATTCGTTAAGCGTAGTTGCGCCTATGATCTGCATTTCATAGCGGCCAAGCATCGGCTTTATAATGTTTGCCGCGTCGATCGCGCCCTCAGCAGCGCCCGCGCCAATGATCGTATGCAATTCGTCGACGAATAGGATTAT
>JGI24702J35022_10000553_pt1 | contig 22601 bp, 19 predicted proteins | sample TergutTh196P4_FD_35022 | JGI IMG/M metagenome (IMG submission 35022)
TTCAAGTATGGTCTGTAAATGTCCGGCTTGCTTTGATGCCGGAATAAATGTCTCGAAATTTTCGGCAAATGTAATCAGTCCGGCTTTGTCTTCTTTATGAATGGTTACATACGACAGNACCAANGAGGCATTNATCGAATAATCAAGCAATGTCATCCCATCAAAAGCCGATTGCATAATACGCCCCTTGTCAATGATGTTATATACCTGCTGCGAACGCTCATCCTGATATGTATTCACCATCAGTTGATGACGCCGCGCGCTGGCTTGCCAGTTGATCGTGCGATAGTCGTCGCCCTTCACATATTCCTTGATATGCTCAAATTCGGTATGATGGCCGATCCTCCGTATACGTTTGATACCCAGCTCAGTCAGGTTATTGCTAATCGCCATCAATTCGTATTGATGAAGCATCAGGTACGAAGGATATACCTTGATGTCAACCGGTTGGCCACATGTATAACGTCGTGCGATCAAACCTGTAGCAGTTGAAACAAACAAACGGATATGACCGAAATGATATTCACCCCGTTTAACGGGACGCAAGTTGTACATAATTTCCTTACGTGCGACAGGATTTAAATCCAAGGAGAATAAAATATCCCTTCGCTGAAACATAGCCGGAATCTCATCAATCACCTTAATATAAATGTGATACGGATAATTGTTTTCTATCGCAATATGTACCTGATTATCATCTCCGTTTGAAAATCGAGGCGAACAGGTGCGTACGGCATATATGCCTTCTTTCTGTTTCCATAACAACCGGTAGTCGAAAGCAGAAGCCCCAAGCAGTAACAAAACAGACACTTTTCCGGCTACAAACATAACAGGAAAAATATACCCGCATATCAACATAAGGATGATAATCAGGCAGGCGATATAGAATTTTCGGTTCAGGTACATGATGGGGCAATTATGAATAATTGAATAACTGAATAATTGATTTTCTACCGAGCGTAAATCCCTAACGGGATTGTGGAACGCTTAATTCATAATTTTTAATTCCTGATTCATTTCGGTACTTCCACTTTGTCGATTAATCGCTGTACGACTTTCGTTGGCGTATGTCCTTCCATTTCGGCTTCGGCGGTGAGAATCAACCGGTGTTGCAAGACGGAGGGTGCAATGAATTTGATGTCTTCGGGTGCGACAAAATCACGTCCCTGTAATAACGAAAACGCTTTCGCCGATTGCAATAACGCTACGGACGCCCTTGGCGAAGCGCCTAAGTAAACTGCTTTGCTTGTGCGTGTCTGATTGATAATCAGTGCAATATAACGCAATAAGGAAGGGTCTACATATACGCGGCCTACATAGTCGCACAACAACAGCAGTTCCTGCGCAGAAATAATCGGACTAATTTCATCCAATGAAGTTAACCGTACATTCGCATGATGACGCTCCAGCATAATCACTTCTTCATCGGGCGTAGGATACAACATGATGATCTTCATCATGAAACGATCTAACTGTGCTTCAGGCAGTTTGTACGTACCTTCCTGTTCGATCGGATTTTGCGTAGCAAAAATCGTATACAACGGGCTCATCTTATACGTTGTCCCATCGACTGTCGCCTGCCGTTCTTCCATGACCTCAAAAAGCGCCGATTGTGTTTTGGCGGGCGCACGGTTGATTTCGTCAACCAATACAATATCGGCAAATACAGGCCCTTTGTGAAAATTGAATTCACTCGTTTTCAGGTTAAAAACCGAAGTTCCCAAAATATCCGACGGCATCAAATCCGGCGTAAACTGTATACGTGAAAACCGGGCATCTATCAGTTTCGACATGAGTTTGGCTGTTAATGTTTTAGCAATTCCCGGCACCCCTTCAATCAATATGTGCCCTTTGGATAGGATGACCGTCAACAACAAATCGACCACACGATCCTGCCCGACCACAACTGATGCCATGGTCGCACGGATTTGATTGATTTTTGCCGTAAATTCCGTCAAGTTCAATGTTTCTGTTCTTTCTTCCATTATAAATAAATTTATTTAAAGATTTAATGATTTAAAATTCAATAATTTAAAAATTTAAAGATTTGATTTCCATTCATTCATTCGGTCTATCAGGCGCATCATGGAGGGTTCGTCGACAGGCACGTTTTCTCGTATAAGGTACTTCAATTCGCGGTATGAAGGCCAAATCGCTTTGAAGTCACTTCCCATTTTATCAGCCAGACGGTTGCATAGTTCTTCATCAGGCTCATTGGAGTTTAAATCAAGGCCGTTTATCCTTTTTACATCGTCACAAAAATAAAGGTATTTTTGTTGCAACATGTCTTTATAGTCTTTCCGTTGATAATACAAGTTCCCGATCAGTTGGGTGAAACGAAGCATTTCATTGTGAGGGGGGTTGATAACCGGGATGACCCATTGACGGCGTTTAGCCGAAAAGATAATACACAACAAGATGGTTATCAACGAAAAATACAACGCCCATCGCAAAGGCGGTTGAATTAACAAATAACGCAAGGGACTGCCCGACGCCTTATTAACAAATTCGTTATAGGCTTCAATGCGTGTCATCGGCAAATCTTTCATCGCAGACAACAACCTGAAAGCATACGAAGCATTATCACCGTCCAACATGCTATAGTTGGTGAACATCAGCGGGGTAGCGACCAAAAACAATTCACCCTTCCCTATATCGAGCCGCACTGCAACGGGATTGCCTTGCGTATTTCGGGCAATTATTTCCGACGTATCATAACGCGGTTTATCAACAATAACGATTGAGTCTTGTTCAAACTTTAAATTGTTTTTCGAAACACCCTGCTTCAGAAAAACCATGTGTAAATGAGGATATACCTGATATATCCTTTCCGGATGGAGAGAATCCGTACCCAGTAACAGGCTGTCTCTTGCTATCCCGTCTCTTATCATTCGGGCAAACGAAGATAGTGTATAATACTTTTCATATTGATACGAATAACCGATGGAATCGCACAATACGGATGGAAATGTTTGTAAACAGAGCATTATTGTATGGCCTTGTTCCACTAAATTCAATAACGCCATTACATCAACGGCGGTGAATTGAATACGGTCTTCCGCTACCAAGAATGCATGACGCGATGTGGGAAGATCGGAGGAATCCAAGAACGTAAGATCGTAAGATGGTAAGACCGTAAGATCAGAGGAATCCAAGACCGTAAGATTGGAGGAACTATCTTCTTGCTCTATATCAAATTCATATAAATAATTCGCAAGAAAAGTTTCCTCCTCCGCAGCTGCTTCTCTTTCCAAATCCCGTGTACCTCCGTATTCCCTGTATAACTGATAGAAAGTCTTGTTTTCCACTCTATAATCTGTCAACGAAGTAGACATCACATCATCAAACACATAACTGCCAAAGGGCTGTTTGTCGTACTTGTAAAATGTCGGATTCCAGACAAATTCTTTCGGTGAATAATATTGATATACAAACACCAACAGTAAGAATACCAACAGCATCAGCACATAAAGCCTGTTACCTTTCATCTTCACCTCCTTTGCCAAGTTCGTCGCGCAAGTTACACATCGCTTCGAATAATTCACGGGTCGCCTTGAAATTACCGTAGCGAACCTGTAAGAAGCGGTTTGTGAAATCACGGAAAGGTTGTCGCAGGTCAACCGGTTTCAATTCGTAAATATATTCGGTGGGAGTCTTATAGATTTGCCAGTCAATCCATTGTCTGTCGGCCAAAAGCCGCAATGCCTGCAAATAGAGGAAACGAATGGCTGACCGAAAATCGCCTGCAGATAACGCTGCCGCCAATTCATTTTCAAAATCTATGCCGTAGATATTCTCGTCAGTTACCTCATAAGGCAATAATGATTTTGTCTCTCTCGAAAAAAGTCCGGGACGATTTTTATAGATCAGATAGATTACCAGCAGGACAATGATCACAAAAACAGCAAACAACACCCAACCGGCGATTCCTTCAGCCAATTTATTTTCAAAAAAACGATTTAAAAACTGAGCTAACCAACGGAGGATAATTTCCTGCAGGTTAAATTCGGGAACAGTTAATTGGCTGTTGTAATCAAATCGTTGGTCGGCCTGATATGCGGAGATTTTCGCCGCATCGTAGATGATTGTATCTGATGGAAGAATCATAACCTATCGCAATGAAAAAAAAACAAAGTCACACATAGACAACACCTTATTGTCATTTTTTAATTCATATCACGCTAAAGACTGTCGAAGTTTTGAATGTTTTCATCGACCGATTTTCCCTCATTTTTCTCACGAAGATGAAAATACTGAAAGGCTATCCCTACGGAGCTCAATATCAGACTGAGATACATACCGTACGCTTGCAGGATTCCCAACAGATAAGTGATAAACTGGTAAGTGAGTGAAGCGTTCATCCCTGTATCCTGTCCGGATAAAGAGAACGCATCTCCCATTAACAGTACAATATACCAGGGCATCATCGTCACCCCACTNACGATATTGGCCAAAAAGCCAAAAACAAAAANAATCACAAATGTNNCGCCCCAGGCGGAAAAGCCGTATTTGAAAGACTTTTTCAACGCCTCAACAAAACGGATATCTTCAAANAGATAAACCGGCATCATCAGGCTAAAGGGTACCATTAAGGCGATAAAACCTGTTAAAAATGCCATGATTGTCAGGATTAATGTCCAGGTAGAAATAACTGCCAACCAAATGATTAAAGTAACAGCCAACGAGGCACAACAGATGGTGAAAAGGAATAAACGAAGTGCTTTCAACGTATTCCTTATCATGGATGGCTTGAAATCCTGCCATTGAATGTGCAATAAACGGTTGTCACGACGTTCGTATGCCGCCATCAGACTAAAAGTCATTGCGTATACCACACTTGTTCCCAGTAGAATCAAAATCATGTATATACCAACATTTTGCATTAAAGCGTTAAGTGATTCTGTAGGAGAATCATACGTACTTTCGTATCCCATCGCCAAAGAAAATCGCATCATCGCATTGATTGCGAAAGACTGCAACAAACATATCGGCAGAATCAGGTAGAATGAAAATTGAAGCAATGATTGCCAATTCTCACGAAGGAAATCAAATGTGGCATTCAATTTTTCACTGAAATCACGTACTTTATAAAACTTGATCGGTGGGTTTGGAGATTCCATTGTTTAGTTGTTTAGGTAAATAAATATAATAGTAGAGTACAAAAGCGAGAGAAAGCAAAATAAAAAATCCACGCAAACCGTAGGGTGCAGACGTGAAGCGAGTCAGAAAACTCTCAACAAAACCGGCGATAACAAAAACAGGTACTGTTCCGATTACAATCTTCAACCCTCTTTTTGCGCCTTGGCGAAATGCGTATCCGCGGGAGAAAGTACCGGGGAAAAGCCAACCATTGCCCAAGGCAAGGCCTCCGGCGCCGACAATGATAACAGCCGATATCTCCAATGTCCCATGAAGCCAGATCGCCATCATGGATTCCACCCCGAGCTGTTGTTGGAAAAAAAATGTCTGAAAAGTCCCTATCATAATCCCATTGTAAAAAAGCAAAGATCCCGTACCGAAACCGGTTAACATGCCGAACACAAAAATGAGAAATGATACGCGCACATTATTCCATACAATTATAAAAAACATCGAAACAGGCGACATATGACCATAAACCCCCATTGGATTTCCGTCTTCGATATTTTGCAAGGTCATATCAATGTATGCGTTCGACATAATCAACCGCGCAAACATATCATCGTTCAAAGTTGACAAACAGCCAATTGCCGCGCTGATGATAAATATCAGCAATGAATATCGCAACTCTTTCCGCGAATCGTACATCACCAACGGCACTTCTGTTTTCCAGAAGTTCCATATCCGTGAACGCGATTCCTTCCTGTTTTTATACAGCGCATTATGGAGCGCAGAGGCTAAGTTGTTCAGATACACCGTAATCCGTGAACGGGGGTAATGGCTGCGAGAGAAAGAAAGGTCGGTCGTCAATTCCAAATACGTATCTGCCAATCGGCCGGGGTCTTGTGTCGTTGCAGTATCTACCACCGACTCAATCGCTCTCCATTTCTCGATATGCTGCCGAATAAACAATATTTCTTTCATCTTCGTTATGCGGTAATTTCAACTGCCTCTTTTTTCTCCGTTTGGGCAAAAGTAAACATTTATTTATATATTTGCAAGGTGGAAGTAAAAAAGTCATGGCAGATGCGACAATTATAACAGGTCAGTATGTACAGATAGACCAGACACCTGCCGGCATTGGTGAAAGGATGCTGGGACGGATTATTGATATGTTATTGATTATGACGTATGCGATAGGCCTGTTTTTTTTCTTCAGATACAGTTTAGATAATTGGGGATATTGGGATCAAGATATTGCGTTAACGTTTTTTTTCCTCTGTTTACTTCCTGCCATTTTCTACTCCCTGCTGTGGGAATTGTTAAACAGGGGGCAGACACCCGGAAAAAAAATGCTCGGTATCAGGGTTGTGATGAAAGACGGCACACAACCGGCATTAAGCGCCTACCTGCTTCGCTGGTTGATGTTGATGATTGATATATACCTGTTTCAATGGGTGGGCGTTCTGTCTATCCTGATGACGAAAAACAATCAGCGATTAGGCGATTTGGCTGCCGGCACACTCGTTATCAAAGAAAAAGATTTTCGGAAAATCTATGTGACATTAGACGAATTTCAACACCTGAGCGTAAACTATAGTCCCGTTTTTCCGCAAGCCGAAAATCTATCGCTCGAACAGGCCAACCTGATCAACCATACGTTATCGCGGAACGATGCGGATCGTGCGGCGCGTATTCGTGAATTAGATGCCAAAGTACGTGGATTCCTGCAAATCAACCCTCCGGTAAACGACGAAGATTTACTGCGTACACTTATACGTGATTATCAATATTATGCGCTGGAAGAAATATAAGTATCATGCTTACCATCTATACTCCCCAACTAACGAACCGGATAACGTTTGTGATGGACGTTGTCTTTAACGGACACTTGCATATTCCTTATCAATTGACCGAATCGGTGGATGAATTTAAACATGCGGATATTGGAATTTCGTATGCACCTCAACCGGTATCTGTTGAAAATGAGGTTTTTATCTGGCAACATGCTATGATGGTAGCAACAGACATTCAAGAACAAACCATCGATACCGGCATGTTTGAAGACGAACCTGTTTTCTTTCAATCTCCTTATGATGAATCGTTGCTCCCCTTTGATATTTTTGCCTTATCATTTTATTTGCTGACGCGGTATGAAGAGTACCTCCCCCACCCCAAAGATACATACGGACGGTTTCCGGCGAAAGTCAGCCTTGCCTGTCAGGCAGGATTTCTGCAAAAACCATTAGTAGATATACTTGTGTTGAAATTTGCGCAAAAACTGCAATCGATCTATCCCGCGTTGAAATATGATGCGGGGGTTGGGGAATATATCGCAACGTATGATATTGATAATGCGTATGCCTATTTACACAAAGGTTTAGTTAGGACAACAGGCGGACTTATCAAACAATTGTTCCGCTTTGATTTTAAGGAAGTTGGAAACAGACTTGCCGTTTTGTTTGGTGGCCGGCGCGATCCGTTTGATACATATGCCTTTCTCGAATTGATGCAGCTACAATATGGCTTGCAGCGTTACTATTTTATCCTTTGTGCCGAAAAGTCTGGTTATGACAGGGGATTGAATCCCCAAAACCGTGAATTCCAGAAACTTGTATGTCAACTTCATACCCAAGGAAAGATTGGATGCCATCCGTCTTTTGCCTCTTCATCTTCACCCGCCAAGTTAAGTCACGAAATAAACACACTCTCCGGTATAATCAAGGAAAAAATTCGTTTCAGCCGCACTCATTATTTGTTGTTAGACTTTCCGGTTACGTATCAGCAATTGATAGCTAACGGCATAACAATGGATTTTACCTTGGGTTATCCCGAGTTGCCCGGTTTCAGAGCTTCGACAAGTAAAGTGTTCCCGTTCTTTGATTTATCGACCAACCGGCAAACACCGTTGCAATTACTCCCTTTTGCCTATATGGAAGAAACTTTTCAAAACTACATGCGACTGAAACCTGGTGAAGCATTGGATGTGATAAAGCAATTGATTGATGCCGTAAAATCAGTCAACGGAACATTTGTCAGCCTTTGGCATAACGAGAATTTCGAAAAAAACGGAGAGGATTGGAAAACGGTATATGAACAAAGCCTGACTTATTTTTTTAGTTAAATCGGCTATTTATCCTGTCGTAGATAAACAGGCAAACTGTGGCGGTAATTCCGATACTCAATATCACAATCCACATACCGGAGGGATTGTATGTGTCCCACAGATGATTGGTCAATTCACGGGCGGTCATATTGACCTGACGGGCGACTTCGTTGAAATATTCGTTCGATGAAAGATTGCCGGTTATCTGTAAGCCTTTTTCGACTGCGAAATTTCTGGTGATTTCAACTTTATCCGACATCACCTCATACACATTACCCGAAATAATACCGGCAAAAACGTTCCCCAGGAAAACAGGGATAAACGAATAACCCATATAAAGCGCTTTCTTATCCTTAGGCGCTATTCGTCCGATATACTCAGTTATCTTGGGCGAACCTGCCATCTCGCCTATAGAGAAGATAAGGATGGCGACCAGCGTAAAAAGAACGTTTTGTGAAAACAGCGTCAGCGCCATGCCGATGGAACATACCAAAAAACCCGACATCATCGAATGAAGCGGTTTCCACCGCATCACAACAGTCGATACAAGTATCTGTAAGGCAATGATATATAACGCATCCATATTGGTCACAAACTCTGCATCCATCACACCCGGCGATGGGCTGTAGTTGGCGCTGATAAAAGGAATATAAGTGTCGAAGAAGTTGAACAGTGCGCTTGTATCTACCCACTGCGAAATAAAAACGGGTAGCGTGAAAAACAACTGGAGGTACATTGTCCAGAAGCCTGCAACAATAATCAGGAAAACAAGAAACCGGAGGTCTTTGAATATGCTTGCCATATTGCGGAATATTTCTCCGAATGTCCGGAGCAACGAATATTCCTCATGGAACTCAATCTGTTCGCCGGACCGTTCGGGTTCTTTGTAAAAAAGCAACATCACGAAGTTTACTAAGATGATGATGGCCGAAACATAGAAAATCATCTGCGATTGACCTTTAAACAGGAGTGTGACCATCGGGCCGAAGAAAGCGCCGATATTCACCATCATATAAAAGATGCCAAATCCGATGGATGACGTTTCAGGCGTTGTCGTCTTGGCAATGGTTGCCGAAATGACGGGTTTGAAGAGCGCAGCACCCAAAGCCAAATAGATGTACATGATAAAAACGGCTGTGAAAGACGATACCTGTGGGAAAAGCGCAAATGCCGAAGCATAAATCACAAATGCAAGTATAAGTACTTTCTTGTAACCGTATCGGTCGGCAATGGCGCCGGTAAGAACAGGAAGGAAATAGAGAATACCCGTACCTACGCCCATGATTGTGCCTTTTTGGCTTTGTGAAAACTCAAGGCCACCCAAGTCCGACGAGCCTGTCAGGTAGTTGGCAAACAGCATAAAGAAACCGTACCAGGCCCAACGCTCGAATAGCTCGATCCCATTGGCAACCCAGAATGTGCGGGGGAATTTGTTAAAAACACTCATGATAAATAATTAGGAATTAGGAATTATGGAAAGGGGGGTTGTTTTATTCTTCAACCATTCCTTTTCTTCGTCTGATAGAAACGGCGATAGTTTCCGATACACTTTTTGGTGATAGTCATTCAGCCATGTTATCTCATCGGCTGTCATCATTTCCCTGACAATGGGAGTTGTATCTATCGGACAAAGGGTCAGCGTTTCAAATCGGTAGAAATCGCCATAACCCGTAGTCATGGCAAGCACAGTGAGCATCATATTTTCGGTTCTGACACCGTATTCATTGTCGCGATAGATGCCCGGTTCGTTCGTGACAACCATTCCCTTTCGGATGGTCACCGGATTTTCTTCTGGCCGTATGCTATGCTGTCCTTCGTGTACATTTAAATAATAGCCGACGCCATGTCCTGTGCCATGCCCGTAATTGATGCCATGTTCCCACATCGCTTTGCGAGCCAGCATATCTATCTGCGAGCCTCTTGTCCCGGCCGGAAAAACAACACATGAGAGTCCAATCATGCCCTTGAGTACAAGCGTATAGTCTTTTTTCATGGCATCGGTAACGGGACCGACTGCTATTGTACGCGTGATATCTGTCGTTCCGTGTTGGTATTGACCGCCCGAATCAATCAACAATAACCCCTCAGGCATTACCACCTTACAATTTTCAGCGGTGGGATGATAATGGTTGATGGCTCCGTTGGCACCATAACCGGCAATGGTGGGAAAACTTTCGCCCATACAGTTTGGCTGTAAACTCCTGTATGATTCGAGTTTAAGCCCTATATTGTATTCCGTGACGATACCTTCGGGTACAGCCTTTTCGAGCCACATTCCAAACTTTGTAAGCGCTATTCCGTCGCGAATCATGGCTTGACGGAATCCTTCGGCTTCAACATCTGATTTCATGCTTTTCAGTAGATCAGCAACCGAAACAGAATCATTCACCCAGTTTCGTGCCGACAACAAATTGTAAATGGTAAAAGACAGTTTACTGCTGTCCAAACAGACCGATTTATTGCATAACCCCGATAGAAAATCATGTGTTTGTTCATAATCCATCACCTTAACACCCTCATCTTTAAGATAAGCATTGACCTTATCGGATATTTTCCCCTTATCCGTAAAAAGGATTTTCTCTTGATGCGAAATAAAAGCATGGGCTATAACGACCGGATTATACGGCACATCGTTTCCACGGATATTAAAAAGCCACGCAATAGTATCCAATGTGCTTATCCATACGGAGTCGGCATCATGTTTGGCGGCTTCGGCCAATACGCGTTCAATCTTATGGCGCGACATTTCACCTGCCAATTCGATATTATGCAATGAAACGGGATGCTGAGGCAATAGCGGCCTGTCTTCCCATATCTCATCAAAGGGGTCGTAGTCGGATACGAGTTTGATTTTGTCGGCTTCCAATTCGGATTTCAACTTCAAGGCATCTTTGGCTGCATACACATTGCCGTCTATTCCAACGCTATCACCTTCCGTCAGTCGTTCTTTCAGCCAATCCGGGATGCTGATTGTGTCGGGCAAACGGTCTTTAAACAGGATGATTTCGCTGCCTGCCAATTCGGCTGCTGCCTGCAGGAAATATCGCGAATCCGTCCATAACCCTGCCTTGTCAAGCGTTACGACCACCGTACCGGCAGAACCTGTAAATCCGCTTATCCATCTTCTTGATTCCCAGTGTTCGGGAATATATTCACTGATATGTGCATCGGTCGAAGGAACGATAAATGCTTGCAGATTATTCTTCCGCATATAGCCACGTAACAGTGCTATCCGTTGATTGATTATATTATCCATCATTATTTATTTGTTTATCTGCAAAAAAATCACTGTTCAGCCGTCCACAAAACAGCCTGCGTAAGGATTTGGATAAACGAAGGATTATCCCATGCCTGTCTGTCGTGTCCAAGCGTCAGCGTGACGATACGGGCATTGCCATACCTGTTTACCCAGCATACCAATGGAGAACTCGTTGGTTCATCTGTGAAAAGCAGGGGATGAACAGTCTGTAATATCTCCATATTAGCATACGTTTCATCAACAATCATAAAATCACCCACCCCTTCGGTAACAGGATGTTCAAGTTCGCCAACCTTTACAAGCAATTCCACATCATGTTGATACGTAGAGGCAGGCTGCAGAATCGTGTCCTTCATCCAGGGCGTATGGGCATATCTTCCCCCCACAATACGCATGTATTCAGGCCAATTCCTGTAACTGCAAACTGCATGGTGCAGAACGACCAATCCTGTACCGTCTTCCAGCATTGCGACAAAATCGCTTTTGGCCTTTTCCGTAATCTCATCCGGCATATCATAAAGCAAGACCGTCCGGTAATGTTTGATGTTTTCCGGCTCCAACATGGTTAAAGCATCCGGATGTTTTACCAAGTCATAATCAATCGGAAGCAGCTCCAGTAATTGATTGAAACCCTTTTCATCGTAATCATGTCCGCCGGTGATAACCAACACTTTCACCTTTGTTGTGGATTCACAGGAGAATAGACCGAAACTGATTGCCACAACAGCTATCAGTTTAAAAAATCGTATCAGGTATCTCATATTNAGCTTTATTTATTTCAATTAAATACATTCCTTTCAAACTNTTGACCGCCAAAAGTATAAAAAAANTTCCGAAATCCATTTTCTATGCTCAATAACTTTTGCTACCTTTGCGTTTTTTCAAACACGACATATTAATTAATGTAAGTTATGAGAAGTTTTGCAAGTGACAACAATTCAGGTGTTCATCCATTAATCATCGACGCTATCGTAAAGGCAAACAGCGACCATGCAGTTGGTTATGGTGATGATCCGTGGACATCAGAAGCCACATCGAAATTGAAAGATGTTTTTGGGGTTAATGCTTCGCCCTATTTTGTTTTTAACGGGACTGGTGCCAATTCAATTGCATTACAGGCTGTTACCCGTTCGTTCAACAGTATTATCTGTACACAGACAGCGCATATTTATGTGGATGAGTGTGGCGCTCCCGCCCGGATGACAGGTTGTTCGATGATTGCCATTCCGACACCCGACGGTAAGTTGACACCGGAATTGATTCGTCCACAGCTTCATGGCTTTGGCGATTGTCATCATCCTCAACCTAAAGCCGTATACCTGTCGCAGACCACCGAACTGGGAACCGTTTATACCATCGACGAGATTCGGGCGATTGCCGACCTGATTCATGCGTATGGCATGTATCTGCATGTCGATGGCGCGCGGTTAGCCAATGCTTGCGCCTACCTTAATTGCTCCATGAAACAACTGACAGTCGACGCCGGAGTGGATATCTTGAGTTTCGGAGGCACAAAGAACGGGATGATGCAGGGAGAAGCCGTTATTTCTTTTCTACCCGAACTAACTGAGAACCTGCCGTTTTTTCGCAAACAATCGGCTCAGTTGGCGTCCAAAATGCGTTACCAGACGGCACAGTTTATTCCGTACCTGACAGATGACCTTTGGTTAGCAAATGCCCTTCATGCCAACCGCCAGGCGGCTAAATTGGTGAAGATACTGAAACGGTATCCCTATGTGAAATTTACCCAAAAACCGGAAACCAATCAACTGTTTTTTACCCTCCCTGAAGATATTGCCCGCAAACTATCTGAAAAATACTTCTTTTACTACTGGAACGAGGAACAATGCGAGATACGCCTTGTAACTTCATGGGATACAACGGATATGGATATTGAAGGGTTGGATGAGACGATGAGAGAGTTGGGAGTCTTGCGACGTTGAATAACTGAATAATTGAATAACTGAATAATTGAATCCTACTGAGCGTAAATCCCTGACGGGATTGTGGAATTCTTATTTTTTAGTTTTCAGTTTTCAACTCTACATTCTCTTACGGTCTTTTAAAATATAGATAATCATGGATGGGAAAATAAAGATTTTTATCGAATCGAACAAAGCGCGTTTTTTGGAAGAGTGGTTCAGCCTGATACGGATTCCTTCGGTCAGTTCAAAGCATGAACATAAATCGGATATGCAGACATGTGCCGAATGTTGGAAGGACATATTACTTTCTTCAGGCGCTGAAAAGGCGGAGGTAATGCCGACTGACGGGAATCCGGTTGTTTATGCCGAGCGTATTTTTTCGCCCGACGCTCCGACTGTTCTTGTGTACGGCCATTACGATGTAATGCCTGTCGAACCATTGGAACTGTGGAAAAACAATCCGTTCGAACCTGAGATTCGCGAGGGTCATGTGTGGGCGCGTGGAGCTGACGACGACAAAGGGCAGGCGATGATTCAGGCCAAAGGCTTTGAAACAGCCTTGGCAGCAGGACAACTCGCCTGCAATGTTAAATTCATTATCGAAGGTGAAGAAGAAATCGGATCACACAGTTTGGAATCATTTTGCGAAAAATACAAGGAATTGTTGAAAGCCGACGTTATCCTCGTTTCCGATACCTCGATGGTAAGTAAGGAAACGCTTTCACTGACAACAGGATTGCGTGGTGTAGCCTATTGGGAAATCGAAGTGACCGGGCCAAACCGCGACCTTCATTCGGGACACTTCGGCGGAGCAGTAGCCAACCCGCTCAATGTCTTATGCAAACTATTGGCCGGAATAACCGATGAAGAAGGACGAATCACCATCCCTCATTTTTACGATGAGGTGGAAGCTTTGCCTGACACAGAAAAAGAAATGCTGGCACAAGTACCCTTCGACGAAGAAAAATATAAACAGGCGATTGAGGTGGATGCGTTGTTTGGTGAAAAAGGATACTCGACGTTGGAGCGTACCGGCTGCCGGCCTTCGTTTGATATTTGCGGGTTATGGGGCGGATATACAGGCGAAGGAGCCAAAACAGTGCTTCCGTCGAAAGCGTATGCCAAAGTTTCGTGCAGATTGGTACCTTATCAGGATGCGCATACAATCAGTCGCTTATTGATGGATTATATAACGAAGATAGCCCCGCCATCTGTTAAGGTAAAAGTAACGTATCTGCATGGCGGACAGGCCTATGTATGTCCGGTTGATTTACCGGCATACAAGGCTGCCGAAAAAGCATTGACCGTTGCTTTCGGTCAAAAGCCGTTGGCTGTTCGGCGCGGAGGAAGTATACCCATTATACCTACATTAGAAAAAGCGCTGGGAATCAAAACCGTATTGATGGGTTTCGGCCTCGAAAGTAATGCCATCCATTCCCCAAATGAATGTTTTGAATTGGAACGGTTTTATCAAGGCATTGAGGCGGTTGCAGAGTTTTATAGACTATATAAGTAAATGGTTAATAGTGAAAGGTGGTTGCAAAGCAAAAATAGGCAATAAATAAGAAAGAGCAAGTGAAGACATATTTCTATATATCGGTCATTGGTGTCTTACTGTTGTCATGTAATCGGACAAGGCAAAGTGATTTATTTGAGATACCTGTTGAAATCAATCAGAATAATTCATTGCCGTTATCGAAAATAACAGAAGAAATGAAAGCCATTGAATTAGAACTTACCGATGAAAGCCTAATAAATCCGGATAGGATTCAACGAATTATTTTAGAAGAAAATATCATCATTGTCGTTGAGGCAGGTCCTGGTGAAGGTAAAATACTTGTATTCAATACAGACGGCAAATTTCTTCGTTCCATTGGTTCCAGAGGACAAGGGCCGGGCGAATATACCGGTATTAAAAATGTGGCATTAGATGGAAAAAACAAACGTATTTATATTATTTCTTATCCCAAAATCATTTGTTATGACCTGGATGGAAAGTTTATAAAAGAATCCACCCAACCAATTCAATCTAATATATACCAGGATATCAACTATATCAATGACGCATTATTACTTCTCGTTGATTATGTTCCACCACAGAATGATACACAATTAAAAAAAACACATTCTTTGTATCGTTTGAATGATGACTTGCAAGTTTTAGACAGTTGTATCATTAGAGAAAATTATACTGATTTTGCCAGTGTTATTTCCGTATATTTTTATAACGATTTCATTCTCAAAGGTAACACGTCCGTTTATCTGTATTACAGCGAAATCTATCCAAAACTGCGCGCTCCTAATGAAATAGTTTTACGGGATACCCTGTATCGTCTTGAGGATAATCTACTTGTTCCAGAATTGAAATTGAAATTCAGGAATGATGGGATTGACGGATTTGGAGCCAAATTCATTGACTTACTCAATATATTCAGAAGTTCTCGATACGTTTTTTCAATTTATATCGATAATCAGACTAAAAACAAGTATCATTTTTGCTATGATACGATAACAGGTGAAGGAAATAATATGCAAGATGGGTATACGGATGATATCAATGGTATAGAAAAACGAATAAGCATCCGTCCTCTCATTACAGATTCTGAGATATGTTATTTTTGGCATACCAATATGAAGCCGGAGGATAAAGAAGAACCAAATCCGACGCTATATATTATCAAATTAAAGAAATAGAATTTATTAGAGATAAATATTTAGTTTAGATTTATTAATATGAGTATACTGATAAAATCAATAAAAATTCCCAATTTTCAAGATGAAACAGATATTTTCATCGAAGGCAATCGAATTAAAACCATTGGTCAATCGCTTGATATCGAAGCCGAAAAAGTGATATCGGGGCACAAAAAGGCTGTTATTCCCGGATTGGTGAATATGCACACCCATGCTGCGATGACACTGTTTCGTGGTACAGGCGATGATATGCCGTTGATGACGTGGCTTGAAGAGAAGATATGGCCCATCGAAGCCAAACTGACAGATACAGATGTCTATTGGGGCGCTAAGTTAGCTAACCTTGAGATGATTAAAAGTGGTACGACTACATTTTTTGACATGTATAACAGATTAGACATGACTGCAACTGCAGTAGAAGAAATGGGACTTCGCGCTGTCCTGTCGGAAGTATGCTTTGACTATTTCAAACCCGAACTCACCGAAAAATGCAAACAGCTTATCACCAAACGTGTTCAATCACCCCCACCCTTCAGCAATCGTGTCCAAATGGCCATAGGTCCTCATGCCATCTATACGGTTTCGGGAGAATTATTACAATGGATACATACTTTTGCCAAAGAGCACAAAGTAATGATTCATACACACTTGGCAGAAACGGAAGAGGAAGTGCGATTCTGTCGCGAACGGTTTGGAACTACGCCTGTCCGTTACCTGCATCAATTAGGCATTTTATCGCCTAATTTAGTAATAGCTCACGTACTTTACTTAGACGAATACGAAATTGCTTTATTAGCGGAAAATGGCGTTAAAGTGGTACATAATCCGGCTTCCAATATGAAATTAGCTTCAGGCTACCGGTTTATGTATCATGAAATGCGTGACGCCGGAATAGCTGTTGGATTGGGAACAGACGGATGCGGCTCGTCGAACAGTTTGGATATGATTGAAGCGATGCGGTTGGCCTCCTATATGGGAAAAGCGTGGCGCAAAGACCCAACCACCATGACCTGTGATGAAATGCTTCATGCCGCGACACACACAGGCGCTGAGATGCTTGGACTTGACGCAGGACGAATCGTCGAAGGCGCTTTGGCAGATATCTGCTTGGTTGATTTGAATATGCCGGTATTTACGCCTGATTTTAACTTCGTGTCCAATCTTGTCTATGCGGCTAATGGGAGTTGCATTGATACGGTTATTTGCAACGGACAGATTCTGATGCAGGATAAAAAAGTACAGGGCGAAGACGAAATTCTGGAACATGCCAATCAAATAGCGCATGATTTGCTCAGTAGAAACGTGGCGTGCCGCGTCTCTACACTATAAATTAGCGTATAGTTACAAATCATCGTATGAATTATTAAATCTTTAAATCTTTAAATCTTTAAATTATATATATTATCGTATGGAAAAAAAGTATGACGAAACAGCAGATTTTATAACAGCCCGAATTGGAGAAATTCCTGAAACCGCGATTATCTTAGGAAGCGGTTTAGGTGCATTGGCCGAACGGATAACGGATGCCACCGTAATCCCTTATCAGCAGATTCCCAACTTTGTACATTCCACAGCAACAGGGCATAAGGGAAACCTGATATATGGCATGTTGGGCGGAAAACATGTATTAGCCATGCAGGGGCGTTTTCATTATTACGAGGGTTATACCATGTCGCAGGTGACTTTCCCTATTCGGGTGATGAAGTTGCTCGGCGTAAAAAACTTATTGGTATCGAATGCGGCGGGAGGCATCAACGAGACATTCAAGGTCGGCGACCTGATGATTATCCGCGACCATATCAATATGATGCCCAATCCGTTGATAGGAGCAAATGATGAGTCCTTCGGAACCCGTTTTCCAGATATGACACGCACCTACGACCGTGAATTTATCAGTCGGATGGAAACGATTGCCGTTCAACACAATATCCCTTTGAAAAAAGGGGTCTATGTCGGATTGACCGGGCCTTCGTACGAAACGCCTGCCGAATATGCTTTTTATGGCAAAGCAGGAGGCGATGCAATAGGGATGAGCACAGTACCGGAAGTTATCGTTGCCCGTCATGCCGGATTGCGCATATTTGGCATGTCAGTGATTACCAACGAAGGGTATCACTTTGCCGACGACTTCGTCAATAGCGGTGCAGACGTGGTAGCAGCCGCCAATCGGGCCACCGAAACCATGACATTTCTTTTTTCGGAGTTGATAAGGGTTAGTTAATATTTTAATATTTTAATATTTAAAAATTTAAAAATTTAAAAAAAATAAAGATTTAAAGATTTAAGGATTTAAAGAAATCATTCCCTTTATTATCAACTAATATAAATGCCGGGAAATTTTCAACTTCGATTTTCCATATCGCTTCCATGCCTAATTCGGGGTATTCAAGACATTCGACATGCTTGATGTTTTCGAGCGCCAATATGGCGGCCGGACCTCCGATACTTCCGAGATAAAACCCTCCGTATTTCCGGCATGTATCTGTCACTTGTTGGCTGCGATTGCCTTTGGCAATCATCACCATACTTCCTCCGTGCGATTGGAATAAATCTACGTACGAATCCATGCGTCCTGCTGTAGTCGGGCCAAACGAACCGGAAGCCATGCCGGGTGGCGTTTTGGCAGGGCCGGCATAATAGATGGGATGATCTTTGAGGTATTGGGGAAGCCCTTCGCCGCGGTCAAGACGCTCTTTCAATTTCGCATGGGCAATATCACGACCAACGATAATAGTTCCGCTTAACGACAGTCGCGTAGCAACCGGATATTGATCTAATTCGGATAGAATATCCTGCATAGGACGGTTTAAATCAATTCCTACGGCATTACCCTCACCTGCCTGGCGCCATGCCTGGGGAATCAGACGACTCGGATTATCCTCCAATTTCTCAATCCAGATACCTTCTTTATTGATTTTAGCCTTGATATTACGGTCGGCTGAACAAGAAACACCCATCCCGACAGGACAGGAAGCACCATGGCGCGGTAAGCGGATAATACGGATATCGTGTGCAAAGTATTTCCCGCCAAATTGCGCTCCAATCCCGATTTTACAGGCTTCTCTCAACACTTTCTTTTCGAGTTCGATGTCGCGAAACGCCCTGCCTCCTGCATTGCCTGAGGTTGGCAAAGAATCATAATAATGCGTGGCAGCCAACTTCACTGTTTTCAAGGTGATATCGGCCGATGTACCGCCAATCACAAATGCGATATGATAAGGAGGACAGCCGGCCGTACCCAACATTTTCATTTTGTCGACAAGGAATGGGAGTAAAGTATCCGGATTCAATAAAGCTTTGGTTTCTTGAAACAGCATTGTTTTGTTGGCCGATCCACCGCCTTTCGCTATACAGAGAAATGAATATTCGGCGCCATCGGTTGCATACAAATCAATCTGTGCAGGCAGGTTGGTTCCTGAATTGATCTCGTTGTACATATCCAACGGCACAATTTGCGAATAACGCAGGTTTTCTTCTGTATAGGTTTGATACACACCTTTCGAAAGCGCTTCCGCATCATTACCTTCCGTCCAAACGTGTTGCCCCTTTGCTCCAATGATCAAAGCCGTTCCCGTGTCTTGACAGAAAGGCAATTGTCCTTTGGCAGATACTTCAGCATTGCGCAGGAAAGTCAGCGCCACATATTGATCGTTTTCGCTTGCTTCGGAGTCGGAAAGAATCTGCGCCACCTGTACCTGATGAGCGGTACGCAACAGAAATGCTGAATCTCGAAATGCAGCCTTTGCAAGTTTGGTCAAACCTTCGGCCTCAATTTTCAATACTTCTTTTCCATCGAACGTTACTGTTGAAACATGCGCTGCTGTAAGCAAATAATAGTTTGTATCGTCATTTCCTAAAGGAAAAGGCTCCTGATACTTAAATTCGGGTACCATATTTTTTTTGTTAAAGTTTCCATGCAAAAATAATAACTAATTATCATATATATCTTAGAATCTGTATAAACGTTTTGAGTCTTTAAGTTTTTGAATTACTTTTGACATAAAAAATGAATTTCGTGAGTGCCTTTTGGAACTGGCGCTTCCGTACGGAAAATTGTGGCCGAAGGCAATTATAGTGTTTGCAGAGCATTTATGTTTCTATGGTTTTTGCATCAAAGTTAAACTTGATGTTTTTGAATTGTAATAAAAAATCCATTCCAATCACTCCGTCGGATAAAAGTGTTATTTGTAGCGGAAATTTGATGACATTGACTTCAAAATTTATCATATCTTTTCCGAACAAACTGAATTTTGGCAATTTCAGGATTTTTGAATATATACCACCGCCAGCCGTCATTAACCTTTCGCCATTTTTCAATCTATTCAGGTTAAAACCAAGCGAAATGGCAACACTTTCACTAATGATGGTTTTTGATGCTCCCGTATCAAGAATGAATTTGAAACTACTAACATCATTGATGCCTTTAATTGTTGCAAAAATGATGATTTTTCTCTTTTCAATCAACAATTCATGCGTCATATCATCAATGTATTCTCATCAATACTGTCTAATCTGATACCGCCCGTATATACAATCGTTGAATAGTACGGTTTCAGTTCCAGTTTTTTTTCTACAACCTTCATTTGGTCTTTGTGTTTATACAACAATATCGCTTCTTTCAGATGTGGGGTAGGGTCAAAGACCGGGTTTTCTAAAAGAACAAATCTATCGGGATACTCTTTTTTTATTGTTTCCCATGAGGCAAGTCTTGGTTTCATTTTTCTATTCTTTTAATATCCAACTTCAAACAATTATTCAATCACTATGCAAAAGTAATCAATATAACGAATTCTCACAACATTTTTTTTATAAACAAACCGATTTGACTGATTATTCCTGTCCTTACTTATTTTTTATAAAAACACCGAACAAAAGTAAAAAAAACGGAAATATTTTTTTTCTCAAAAATAATACATACATTTGTAGCAACTTTTAAAGTTATAAACATTGTTCTTATTATTAATTACTGTGTTATGAATTTTAAATTCAGGCATTTGCAAACTTTGTCCATAGCAACTGCGACGCTTGCGATGACAGTATTGCCGTCGTTTAATGCCTTTACATTCTTTGGTCTGACCGGCGCGGCAACTTGCATCGTTTTAGTGACTTCTTGCAAATCTGAAGAACCGGAACCGGTAAAACCTGAACCTGAACCAAATCCTGATGAACCAAAGCCCGAACCCCAAAGGGCAGAGGTCACGATAGCGAACCCCGGCGAATTTGCAGCGGGGGTGGACAAAATAAAAGAATTTCTGACCGTCGGGCATGACAGCGTGTATGTAACAATGCCGAATAATATCCCAGTAACGCAAGAAGTTGCGGGCATCATCGATCAGAAAATCATCACCGTCGATAAAGTTGTCTGGCTGGGCGGCGGCGCGTTTGTGCCATTGATGGCCAACCAGGAAATATATGGCAATCTGTATGAAAATCTGCCGGTTGGAATGAACGGGGATATGCGGTTTTATGTCCCGGGAAAAAATGACGAACATCGTATAAAGTATTTTATTAATAATGGATTGATAAACACGGACACAATATCGACCAGCCGTTTTCCGACCGGTCTGCGCGCACAGAAAGAGATATACGTGAATACGACCAATGCGGTCGATGCGGGAAACTTCTCCGGATATGAACGCTCAAATGATCCGGCAAAGCATATACCGGTAATCGTACAAGATGGAAAACAACTGGTGCTGGAAAACGCAACCGTGGATATATTGGACCGGTTTCAGACAAACGCGGTTCGTAAGTTCTATAATTTTGGTTATATCGGGAATGACGAATACCTATCAACCGGTCCTGGAACATGGCTGAATGAAAATTTCGGTCCGAACGGCCCGTTGCAACTGGAAAATCCAAATAACCAGTATGGCTATGATTACAGTAATCCAATCATCAAATCTATGCGCATCGGAAAAAATGATATAATACACGAAGCAGGGCATGGGGCGAACGGAAAAGACACCAGCAACGGCGTACTTAATATGTTGGAATACAGCCAATTGCGCGGGAGACCGATTGAGTTTATCATAGATGGCAGTCATATAAATATCGGATGGCAACAGTTTCCAGCGCGTCAATTTTTACCACACGGACCGGAACTCAACAAAGGAAGTCCGTGTTCTTGGGCTTTCCTGGAATTTGTTTCGAAAGACCTGTTCAGGTTAAAAGAATACGGCGTCACAATTACGGTTACAGAAGATTGGTGTATTATGTACCCCAGCACTGTGACTGCATTTAATTATGGCGGAATGAATGGGATAAGTGGCACAGGACCACAACCATCCCCATTGGCCAAGGATTATATGATGGAAGAATTGAACATTATTTTGGACCACGATCTGAATAAGCCAAATATATATCCTATAAAATATTTCCTAGCAGCCATGATGAGAACACCAGGTGGTTGGGGGTATAATATATGGGAGAGATAAAATCGGATGCCACCAGGCATGTATTATGGTGGGCGGGTCATCGCTGACCCGCCTTTTTCGTGTTATCTGCAGGCATTACCACAGCCAAGAATTGAACCAAC
>JGI24702J35022_10000554_pt1 | contig 22594 bp, 17 predicted proteins | sample TergutTh196P4_FD_35022 | JGI IMG/M metagenome (IMG submission 35022)
CCTTTTCAGCTGGGATATGGCTCGCCCGTCCGTGAAGCCCCAGAAGATTATCGCCTTCCAAAGAAGGCGGTCCCGCATGGGTCAAGCCGCAGGTGGTCATTAGGCCTGCGTAAAAACCGCGGAGCCATTCTGTATTCCGGCTGTCATAAAACACGGGCGAAACAATACCTGTGGGAGAAATGTAGCTGATATTAATGCCTTTATAATCAGCCCAGGCAATATCCATACACCGGTCCGGCAGCGCCGTGAAATTAAGGCCCGAGCCTGTACGCACGTCGATTGCCTCAGTCCCTTTGGCTCTTCCCTCAGAAAAGATAAAACGCCTTGCCCCCGCGAGCTGTTCAATGCCGCCTGTCCTTTCAAGAAGTTCCCTGTACCCATAGATTTTATTAAAATACTCAAGCATTATATAATAGTATTTTTCTGGCGGCGTTTGTTCAAGATCATCATAGTAATTCCTCAAGGGGATGAATTAAATTGGAAAGAAACGGAAATATCACCATAAAAGAAATTGCCCGGTTAACTGAAGTTCATCCTTCTACGGTATCCCGGGCGCTGAATGGCAGCCAGAGGGTAAAACCCGAAACCAGGGAACGGATAGAGAAAGCTGCAATGGACGGCGGTTACATTCGGGATAGTCTGGCTACTAGCCTTATTATTGGGAAAACTTACACTGTCGGCATCCTTGTTCCGGAAATTTCAAGTACATTCTATTCCAGGATTGTCGATGAAATTGAAACCGAGATAAGCGTAGAAGGATATGGAATAATTATCGCGGCAACCAATTTCCTGTATCCCGCCGAAAAGAAAGCTTTAAATTCAATGCTTTCAAAACGGGTAGATGCTCTGGTTATCTGCGCTCCGTCTGATCAGATTCTGGAAGATTGCCGTAACTTGCGTATCAGTATTCCCCTTGTTCTTTGTGATACCACAAAGGAGAATTTACCCTTCAATGATATTTATATGAACGAAAAAAAGGGGATAAAGAAGGCGGTTACTTACCTGGCTGGACTGGGCCACCGGGACATAGGTTTTATCGCCGAAGAAAAACTTACAGGTCACCGGCTGGAAAAAATTGCCGGGATAATGAAAAAATGCGGCGTTAAACCAAATCATGACTGGATTCGCATTGAAAGCGAGATTGGCGCCGAATGCGGCTATAACGCAATGAGGTACTTTTTCAACAACAAGCGGTTTCCTACCGCGGTTCTCTGCGCCCGCGATTATATCGCCATAGGCGCAATGAGGGCGGTAATGGAAAAAGGTTTAAAAATACCCGGGTTTATCAGTATCGTAGGGTATGACGATCTGGAGATTTCCCGTTATCTTCTGCCGGCGCTTACTACCGTACGTCAGTCGTCAGAGGAAATTGGAAGGCAGGCAGGAAAAATGCTCCTAAAGGTTATTAATCCTGAAACAAAAGAAGAGAATATTAGCCATATTGTTTTAACCCCGCAGCTAATAGTCCGGGAAACTACAGGGCGTCCCCGAAAGACGCAGTAAAAGTAATTCCGGTTTTCCCTGAACCTTTCCTAACATCCGGGATGCGGGAGTGTAGTTTTATGCAAACGTTTGTATTTTTGAGGGATTGGATATGAATGAGCGGGAAAGATTATTAACAGTTCTAAAAAGAGGGAAACCTGACAGAATCCCCTGGTTTGCGGATCTTTCGTATATCTATTCCAGTCTGGAGGAACGCGGTCTGCTGGAGAAAAAGTACAAAGGCGATGAAGGCTATTTGAATTTCCACATGGATCTTGGCGCCGGCATCTGTTTTTATGCGCCTTTCCTGTGGCGTACCGAATACGCAAAAGGGATAAGGTATACGGAAAACAGGGATGGAGACACAAAAACCTCTGTTTGGGAAACTCCCCGGGGAAAGATCTTTAGCCGGGAGCATTATTCAGGAACAAGTTTCTGCTGGGCATATACAAAGCATTTTGTGGAAACCATTGAAGATCTCAGAATAATGCTTTACATTCATGAGAACGCAGAGCATTTTGAAAATTATGATGCCTTTGAGAAGATCGACAGGCTATGGAATGGCTACGGAATAGCCTGCGGATGTACACCCATTTCTTCCGCTCCCATCCAGAAACTCTTTTCCCGCTGGGCCGGTATTGAAAATACAATGGCTATCTATGTTGATAATACTTTGGAATTTGAGGAAATTCTGGAAAGGCTTGCCCAGAGCGAAAATGAGATATTCAGAATTATATGCGCTTCTCCCGCCCAATATGTTGAATTCCCGGAAAACCTTTCAAGCGAGGTTACCGGTAAAAATTTCTTTCTGCAATACAACAGTCCTTACTATGTAAAGCGTAACAAAGAACTTCACGCAGCCGGAAAGCTAACCGGAATACACATTGATGGTACATTAAGTTCGTGCCTTCCCCTGCTTGGGGACTGCGGTTTCGACGCAGCAGAAGCGGTAACCCCGGCGCCGGTTGGCGATGTCCGGCTTGAGGATTTAAGAAAAACCGCAGGGGATATTATTATTTGGGGCGGATTACCCGGCGCCTTATTTTCTCCTCTTTATGGCGAGGATATTTTTGAATCGCACCTTGCCAGAACCATTGATATTGCAAAAGAAGACGGTTTATTTGTTATAGGCGTCGCAGATCAGGTCCCGCCGGATGGTTTACTCAGCAGGGTTAAAAAGGTCCGGGAATTTCTTGATGGGGGGCAATAACGTGAATAGCAGGCGGAGGATTTTGGCAACCTTGAACGGGGAAGAATCAGACAGGATGCCATTAATGGAGATAGGTTTTTGGCCCGAAACGAGGAACCGCTGGATATCCGAAGGACTTCCGGAAAATATCAGCCCTGAAGATTATTTTAGCCTGGACAAGGTTTCTATACTCCCCATAGATTCCTCTCTTGGGCTGGCATCCAGAACCATACAGGAAGACGAGCTTCATTACACCGTTTCTGATGGCAATGGCGTTACATCCCGCTTTAAAAAGGATTTAGCAAACGCTGCGCAATTTGTCTCTTCAGTAGTTACTGATCCTGCTTCATGGGAAAAATATCGCTCCCGTCTTGAACCAAATCTTTTCAGATTTGAGGCTTACAATAAGGATTTTGCCTGGGGACATCTTCTGCCATATACGGTTAAGGAACAATACGAAAAGGCAAAAGCAGAAGATGTTTTTACGGTTTATAATCCTATGGAACCATGCTGGTATTTCCTGAGTCTTCTGGGAGAGGAGGAAGCTTTATGCGCCATGGCTCTGGATCCCGGTTTTGCCGAACAGGTAATATCGGACTACACCTGTTTTAATCTGGACATGATGGATATTTTATATAACGCCGGCTACCGTTTTGATGCGCTTTGGGTATTTTCCGACCTCTGTTACAAGAACGGGATGCTTTTTTCTCCGGACTTTTTCAGGCAGCATGTAGCGCCCTATCAGAAAAAATTTTTTGGAAGGGCAAAAGAGCTGGGTATGAAAATTATTTATCACAGCGATGGGTATGTTGGAGACCTTATTCCCCTGTTAATTGATACAGGAGTAGAAAGCATGCAGCCCCTGGAAGCAAGGGCCGGCAATGATGTAAGGGATTACCTGAAAAAATTTTCCGGAAAGCTCTCCCTAATTGGAAATATCAGCTCCGACGCTTTGGCGGCCGGTAAAGAAGCTATTTATAATGAAATCAACGCCAAGATCCCGGCAGTAAAAGATTCCCGGCGCTATATTTTTCATTCGGATCATTCAATTCCTCCTACTGTCAGTTTTGAGAATTACAGTTATGCCCTTGAACTTGCAAGGAGCTTTTTATAGATGGAGATTTTTATTGTTATTCGCACAAGGATAAAATGGTGAATTTTGATATTTTGAATATAATTCGAATGGAAAAATTTAAAAACTGTTATAAAAAAAGCTGGACAAATACCGGGAATAGGTGTATTATACAAAATACAAACGTTTGTATTTTTTAATAAAATTATGTTGCTTTATAAGCGGGAAACCCTTAATAGAGTGGTTTTTTAATTGGAAAATACAAACGTTTGTATTTTCTTATCTTGAATTTCTTGATTAACTATAGACTAGGTAATTTTGCCGTGATGCGGCATAATATATTTATATTTTTAAGGAGAGGCTTATGAAAAGAAGAACTGTTGTCATAGCAGCCCTACTGCTGCTTGTGGCCATGACAGCATGGGCGAGAGGCGCTGATGAAAAAGTGGTAGCCGGTGTAGTGTTCCAGGAGGACCAGTTTATGAGGCTGGTTACCATGGGTTACGAGGATGCCGCAAAGCAGGCCGGATTCAGGATTCTGTTGAGCAATACCAACAACGATCAGGCAAGGGAAGCCGAACTAATCAACACCTATGTGGCGCAAAATGTGGCGGGACTTGCAATTGCCCCGCTGGATCCAATAACATCAGTCGCGGTACTGGAAAGGGCTTCGGCTACCATGAAAATAGCCCTCGCCGACAGCCCAAATGCCAATGCCCCCTTTATTGTAGGAGGTTTTGCTTCTGATCCTTATAATCTAGGGGCTACCGTAGGCGCCGAAGCCGCGCAGTTTATCAGGGATAAGTTGGGCGGAAAAGCGAAAATCGCGCTTGTTCAGTACAAGTCTCTTTTTGTGGACGCCTCCACCAATCGCGTAAACGGCTTTCTTGATGCCGTCCGGAAAGTGAACCCGGATGTGGAAGTAGTGATGGATCAGGATGCCTGGATGCAGGACAGGGCCATCCAGGTTGCAGGAGATATTCTCACCGCCCGCAGTGATATTGATATTATCTACGGGGCCAATGACGGCGGGACCATCGGCTCGGTTATGGCTGTGAAAAATGCCGGACTTGCAGGTAAATGTTTCGTATTTGGAATAGATACCGGCGATCAGCAGCTTGCCATGCTCAGGGATCCTGATAATATTCTTCAGGCGGTTGCCGGACAGGATCCTTATACCATAGGCACCAGAGCGATGCAGACTGTTATTGACGCTATTAATGGCAGGGACTACAGCGCTACCAGGGGAAAGATTACAGTAGTTCCGGGACAATTGGTAAGCCGGAGTAATCCTTCAGGCATTGATGCCTTTGAAAGGGATCTTAGAGAAAAGATAGGAAGGTAAATTAAAAGCCGGCTGCCGGGGTTTTGGCTGCCGGCTGTCTTTTTGGAAGGATATATGAGCATACTGCGAACGGAAAAAATTACAAAAAAATATCCTGGAACCACTGCGCTTGAAGACGTTTCAGTCTCATTTGAAAGCGGAAAGGTTCACGCGGTAATCGGAAAAAACGGTTCGGGTAAATCAACGCTTGTAAATATTTTTTCCGGCGCCATTGAGCAGACGGCAGGCCGTTTTTTCCTTGACGACTCTCCCTTGTTATTCAAAGATCCAATCGACGCATTCAGAATGGGGATCGCCACGGTATATCAGGAATTAAGCCTGGTTCAGGGAATGACCGTTGCGGAAAATATCCTTATCGGACGTTTGCCAATGCGCGGAAAATTTGTTGATTGGAAGAAGACTTACATACTTGCCGAAGAATTGCTAAGGGAACTTAATATTGATATTCCTGCCGATGCGTACATATACAATCTTAGTATGTGGCAGTGTCAAATGCTGGAAATAGTCAAAGCCATGAGCTATAAACCCAAGGTTCTTCTTTTGGACGAACCAACCTCCGCTCTGGCATCAAATGAAATACAAACCCTTTTTAACATGATCCGGACCCTAAAAACCAGGGACGTTATAATTATTTATATTTCCCATAAAATCCATGAGCTTTGGGAAATAGCCGACACCTGTACTGTTCTCAGGGACGGGAAAAATATCGGAACAGTTGATATGGAAAATGTCAGCAGGGCACAGGTATTGAATATGATGTTCGGAAATCTGGAACTTAAATCCCGTCCTCCGGATCTGAAGGTTTCCGATGAGGTGGTTCTTTCTGTCCGGGGCCTTGGAAGGGGAAATAAATTTGATGATGTTTCCTTTGAACTTAAAAAGGGAGAAGTCCTGGGAATTGCGGGGATGCTAGGTTCGGGCAGATCGGAATTACTGCGGGCCATCTTCGGAGCTGACAGTGCGGACCGGGGGGAAATTTATTTCTGCGGTTCACAAATACGCAGCCCAAATCCCGAAAAGATGCGGAATGCCGGACTTGCGATGACCCCTGAGGATCGCAAGCGGGAAGGGTTGAATTTAAAAACCAGCGTAAAGGGCAACCTCTGCTATGCGGGACTTAATTTGATTTCCGATGGCTTTTTTATCAATAAAAAGAGGGAAAGTACCTTTGTCGAAAAGCAAATTTCTGATCTGGATATAAGGGTTTCTCACCCTGATGATCCAATCACGTCCCTTTCAGGGGGTAATCAGCAGAAAGTTGTTGTGGGTAAATGGTTGAACATCAACCCCAAGGTAATTTTCTTTGATGAGCCTTCACGGGGGATTGATGTAAACGCAAAACAGCAGATATTCCAGATAATCTGGGAACAATCAAGAAAGGGCATTTCCTGTATCATGGTTTCTTCGGAACTGGAAGAACTATTGGAGGTTTGTCATCGTATCCTGATAATGAGGAACGGGCGGCTTACCGGAGAAATAGTTCCGGAAGAGGTCAGGGTAGAAGAATTATATTCCTTATGCATGGGGGGAGAAGCAAGTTGAGCGCCGCAGAAAAAACAGAGGGAGTAACCAATAAAAATAACAGCCTTAAAAAATTTCTTAACAAGTATATGCTGGAAATGATCCTCGTACTGCTTATCGCGATTATGGCGGTAAGCACCCGGGGATTTTTTACAATCAATAACCTGTTAAATATTTTAAGGAATATTTCGCTTCAGGGCTGCATAGCGTTTGGCATGACAATGGTAATAATCAGCGGGGAAATAGATCTTTCCGTAAGTTCCACCGTAGCGCTTACAGGTGTAATTGTCGCCATTACTTCCGGCAAACTGGCCCAGCTTGGCATCATGCCCATGGAGCAGGGTGTGCTGGTTGGCATGGTTTTGGGAATTCTTACAGCCGCTCTTTCGGGGCTTTTTAGCGGATGGCTTCTGACAAAATTCAAGATGCCTTCATTTATTATCACCCTGGCAATGATGAATGTTCTTTACGGCGCAGCAGCCATTATTTCCAGGGGTTTCCCCGTTACCACTTTGCCCAAATGGTATAATGTCTTCGGCGCAGGCCGGTTTTTAAATGTCATTCCCGTTCCGGCCATTGTCCTGATTATGGTGTTTGCCGTTACTTTTATCATTGTTGGTTATACCAAATTCGGACGATCCATTTATGCCGTCGGCGGAAACGCCGAAGCTGCGCGCCTGTCCGGAATTAACGTAAAAAACGTAAAAATAACTGTAATGATTTGTGTTCAGATATGTGCGGCCATAAGCGGTATTCTGGTTTCGTCACAGGTCATGTCTGCGTCTTCCACCTTCGGCAGAGGCTGGGAAATGACCGCTATTTCGGCAGTAATAATCGGCGGTACCAGTTTCTCGGGCGGTATTGGTAAAGTATCCAGAACCATGGTAGGCATTATTTTCCTTGGGATCATAATGAACGGCATGACTCTTTTAAACGTGAATGAGTATTATCAATATGTTGTCCGGGGTTTATTGATACTGGTGGCTGTATTGATCAATACCGTTCAAACACAGAGAAAGGTCTGACAAATTTATATCCGGATTAAACAGAGGCGCTAAATGGGAAAACTTGAGTTTGTTGCCTTTGGGCATGAGGATTACCAGGGGAATAATCTGAATCAAATCCTCAAAGAATTGGGGGAAACCCTGAATGCCGAAGGTATTTATGACAAAAAAATACAAACGATTGTATTTTCAAGTTATGATGCCGTTGCCGAGACAAGAAAAATTATTGCCTCCGATATAGACGGCGTAGTTTTGCTGTTGGCTACATGGGTGGAATGTCCGGTAGTTATGACGGCAATAAAGGAACTTGCCAATGTGCCTGTTATTCTGTGGGGTTTCCCGCCTTTGGAGATTGAGGGCCAAACCCGGAGTACCGGCTCCTATGTTTCGGCGGCAATGTTCAACGGGGTTATTAAGAGGCTGGATCTAAAATGCAAATGCCTTATTGGAAGTTACAGGGATAAAGAAATCCTTTTGGAATTAAAACGCTTTGCCGCAGCATCAGGAGCGGTTAGAAGTCTTAAGTATTCTTCCATTGGTCTTGTGGGATATACATCCATGGCGATATATACCGGTACATTTGACCATTTGCTGATGCGTTACATTATCGGGCCGGAAATTGAACATATGGATTCCTATTCCGTAATCACCCGCGCCGAAAACCTCAGCCCGCAGGAAGTTGAGGAGGCGTCAAAAAAAATATGCCTGGCCGGATCATTTGCTGACCAGGTTAAACCTGAAATATTGCGAAAGACCGCTATGGTTTATGCGGCGTTAAGGCAAATAGCTCTGGAAAAAAAATGGAAGGCCTTTAACGTCAAATGCCAGTATGAGTTCTCCAAGGAATTCGGCGCGGTTCCCTGTGTGCCGCTTTCTCTTCTTGCCGATGAGGGTTTCGTGACTTCCTGTGAGGGGGACATTCCCTGTACGGTCACCATGCTCCTGCTTCATTTTCTCTCCGGCGGGACCGTTACTTACGGCGATGCTCTTTCCCATGAAGGGAACACCGTAAAATTTTCCGCATGTGGTTTCCTGCCTTTCAGCATGGGGCAGGGGAAACGGGAAATGGAATGTTTTAATCATTCAGGTTTTTCCGGCTTCCATACAAAATTTGTCATGGCTGCCAAACCGGTGACCTTTGCAAGAATTGTGGAAGACATTGGGACTTACCATTTGCTTTACGGGACAGGCCAGGGGAGGGAGACGGCGCTAAGGGACGGATGCATGCCGGCCCTGGATGTGGAACTGGACGGAAGCGCGGTGAATTTAATCAGGGAATATGCGGGCCAGCATTATGCCCTCTGTTTTGGGGACCAAAGCGGGGAGCTTGAACATTACGCATCGTTAATGGGAATCAAAACCGTCAGGGTTTAGGACGGGATTTGATAGGAAGCCGTAGGTTTCCAATTTGACAGAGAAGAGAGGAGTAAAATTATGTCGAAATCAGGAAAAATACTATGCTTGATTATGGTTATTGTTTTATTCGGTTTTTCCCAAGTCTGGGCCGGCGGTGGAAGGGCACAATCCGGAAGCGCTGTGACTACCCTGCCTCCGGGCGCCAAAAGTCTGGATAGATTTACCATAAACTATTTCGATTTCAACGAAGATCCTTCCAATTTTCCAGCTCAAACAAAAAATTTCTACGCCAATGTAGAAAAACTTTTCAAAGCCCTGTATCCGAACGCTACCCTGGATATAACCGGGTTGCAGGCCGGTCTTGACGGGCTTGATGTTTTGCAGATGCAGCTCGCGTCGGGAACCGGGCCGGATGTTTTTGAATTCCAGGATCGGCTTGTACCGTTTGCTACAACAGGGTACCTGTATGATCTTTCAGATCAACCATGGACAAAAGATATCGTGGAAACGTCACTTCTTGGGGTAAAATATAACGGCAAAGTATACGCGGCGCCAAACAGAACTATAGGATGGGGCGTTGTCTATAATAAACAGATATATGAGGATCAGCTTGGACTAAAGCCTCCCCAAAACTTCCAGGAATTCCTTGACAACTGCGAGAAAATAAAAAATGCCGGTTACGATCCTCTGGTTATTGGCGGCGGCGACGGATGGCCGTTCTATGGTATTTTTAATTCCTTCCATTCCTTTATCTTCGGGGCTAATAAAAATTTCCCTGTAGATCTTTATAATGGAAGGGCTTCACTCTCGGGAAAAGAAATGACAGATATGTTTAATGCAATCAAAACCTTGCGTGACAAGGGTTATTTCTCGGAAGCAACCATGAGTTTACCCTGGGGAGGGGCGATCCAATACTTTGCCGACGGCAAAGCTGTAATGACCTTTCTGCCCGGAATTATGGATCTTTCAGAATTTGGGTTCAAGGGCGACGCCGGTTTCTTCTACATTCCTGACTGGAATGGATTCAATTGTCTGTCTGTCCATCCTGCCGATACCTGTTATTCCATTAACGCAAGATATAGATATGCTTCCACCTATGGCGCGGACCTCATTAAATGCCTTATTGATGATACTTCCCTCCATATTAACAACGACGGCTATGGTCCTGTCGGATACAAAAACAAACCCATGAATTACAATAATTTAGCCGGAAAAATGTACCAGGCGGCTTTTGACAAGGGACCTTTGGTTATGCAGATTAATTCATGGATTCCGGGGAGCGCAAATTTGGGTATGGAGATCATTTCATCCATAATTTCCGGGAACGGATTCTCCCAGCAGATGATGAACGACATGCAGAGGAACTATGAAGCTGACAAGAGCCAGATAAATCCCTCAATACTAGAATAAACAGCTGATAATCCATGCCTGTTTATCCTCAGGCATGGGTTGATTCGTGGCGAGGGGTATATACCCTGTCCCTTCCTAAGAACCAAAGGTAGGGCGAGGTTGTTGATTTCATCTTCCCAAAGGGGAGTTTTAATTGAAAGAGATTAAGCTAGGCAAATTTTCCGATTTTCTGTTTCTCCTGCCAACTTTTTTTTTATTGTCCGTATTTGTTTTTTATCCCTTTCTTGTCGGAGTTTTCTATTCATTTTCCGACTGGAACGGCCTATATATAACAAAGTGGACAGGTTTCGCAAATTATATACGTTTATCCCAGGATTCCAATTTCCGGGCGGCCATACAAAATACGCTAATGTATGGTATTGTTGTGCCTCTTGTATTACTGCCTTTGGGTATGCTGCTGGCGAATATTTTGCACAGCCGCGCATTAAAGTTTAATGGAATATTCCGCACAATTATCTATCTGCCTGCAACAATAAGCCTCCTGATTGTCGCGAATCTGTTTAATATAATTCTTGTGTATGACGGAATTCTGGATCAGATCTGGCAGATGATGGGTCACGAAAAAGGACTTAATGTCATGGCTACTGTTCCATATATGCGTGTTGCAATGCTTGTGATTATGATGTGGTGCAGTTTGGGCGGCTGCGTAGTTTTTTTGCTTGCGGGCCTGCAGGGAATACCCAAAGAAATATTCGAGGCTGCCTATGTAGACGGGGCAAACGCGGTAAATTGCTTCTTTAGGATTACCCTTCCCATGATGCGCCCTACGATTATGATTGTTACTTTTGTCATCATGAACGGAATGTTAAAGACTTTTGATCTGCCGTTTAAATTATCCATGGGAGGACCGGGAAACGCCACACTTTCAATAGCGATGTTGATCTACAATCAGGCATTTAAACATCAAACACTGGGCTATGCCACTACAACCGGGATTATTCTCCTTGTAATGGTTTCCTTTCTGGCATATTTACAGATGCGGATTACCGGCGGAAGAGAGGATGTACTATGATTGCCCGCGAACAGGCAGGGAAAAGAAACCTGAAAAGGCAATTTATTTCCGCGGCATTAACAGTATTTGCAGGGCTGTTTTCCCTGATTTACATATTTCCTTTCATATTACTCTGTTTAAATTCCTTTAAGCCCGAAAAAGATATATTTAATATTGCTTCCAAAATAGATTTTTCCTATGTTGAAAATTTTAAAATAGTTTTTGCGCAAAACGGATTATTGCCGGCAGTATTCCTCACTGTATCAATTTGTATTGTCACGCTTACCTGCGCCATATTCTGTTCTTCAATGTCCGGATATATAGTAAGCCGTGCGTCAGGGGGAGCAATAAAATATTTTTACTGGATCTTTGTAGTAACCATGATAATTCCCTATCAAAGCGGAATGATTTTACTATACAGTCTGGGCGTAAAAATACGGCTGATAAATACGGTTCCCTATCTGATACTAATATATCTTGGCGGCAATGTATCCTATTCTTCCCTGATATACTATGCATTTACCAAATCCATTCCCCGGGAACTGGAGGAGTCGGCAAAGATGGACGGGTGCGGAAAATTTACTGCCTTTTTCAAAATTATTTTTCCGCTCCTGCTTCCGGCGACCGGTACAATAATTGCGACACAGGTTTTCTGGTACTGGAACGACATGCAGGGTCCCTTGATCTATCTCGGCGGCGGGATAGGGAGATCTCCCAAAACACTAATGTTGTTTATCAATAATTTTAGGGTAAATGTGGGTTCTTATTCATATCAACTATTTGCGCCTGTTTCCGCCCTTTGCCTTTTGTCATGTATCCCGATGATTATTTTCTTTCTTTGTACGCAGCGGTACCTCATAAGAGGTTTGGTTGTCGGAGCGATTAAAGGATAATTTATGGCCGGCGAAAACCAGAATATTCCCGATTTAAAAAAAATTCATCTTATGCCATACGCCCACTGCGATTATGCCTGGACAAATACAAGGGAATGGCATCTCTGGCGTTATGTCGAAGGTTTCCGCGAGACTCTGGATATTATGAAGGAAGACGGGGATTTTACCTTTCTTGTGGACAATGTTGCCCAGACGGGGAAGATACTCTCCGATTATCTTGGCGAACGGATGGAAGAGGTTAAAGCTTATGTGCGCCAGGGGCGGATCTGCGTGGTTAACGGCGGTGTGGAACTTATACGGCCAAGCCAGAACGGCGGGGAACTTTTTATCCGGAACATGGTCATGGGGAAAGCCCTGCTAAGGGAATTTTACGGAGTGAGTGATACGCCGGTTTTCTTTAACGCGGATACAGCTGTGGGCCACAGCCAGATGCCGCAGATTTTGAAGCTGGGAGGTCATAAGGCATATCGTTTTCAGCGTCCCAACGGCGCTCTTGATTACAACAGGGTACCTGTGGCATTTATCTGGCGCGGACTTGACGGGAGCGGGGTTACAGTTTCCCGGGGCAGCTATGTCGGGCTTTCCGGAGAATATATGTCGAAGGATCGAAACGTTCAGATAAAAGGTTTTTTTGAAGATGAAGTAGAACCAAGGCTTAAAATTCAGCCAATGGAAGACCTCCTCATTTTTGTGGGAGGCGATGATTCCCTGCCCATGAAAACCATGTTTGATGTTCCCATTGATCTAAAAGGTTTTATTATTGACTGGAACAGGCAGGGAAAGGGCAGGATAGAATATTCAACCCTTAATAAATATTTTGATGAAATTGCCCGGCATGAACTGCCTGTGGTTAGCGGGACTATGGACCCATGTGAATTATCCTATTGTGTTACCTCAAAGAGCATACGATCCCTATGGCGGCGGTCCTATGAATATGAACGGCTTCTTTTATCGGCGGAAAAACTTATCGTTATGGCAAATAAATCCGGATGCGGGATCGATGCCGGAATAACCGAATCTCTTTGGATAGATGTCGCCGGGATCAGTGAACACGCCCTTGATTCGCTCCTCGCCGACGATTATGAAAATAAATTGCTTTTTGCGGAAAGCATACATTTCAGACTGGATCAGCTTATTGCTTCTGCCGCCGGGAAAATCGCCTCTAAAATCCGGAAACAGGGAGAAGCCCAGTATATTGTTTTTAACACTCATCCCTGGGCCATAGAGGAAACCTTTATTCTGCACTTGAGTTCTCCCCATCACATTAAACCCTTCAGGCTTCTTGATGGCGAGGGCAAAGGAATTCCATTTCAGATAGCAGAACAGTATTGGGGGGACAAGCCGTATCCGGCTGTGTGCAGCGAGGTCGATGCCGCAATACGCCTGGCTGTTAAGCCTTTTGGCTGGGAGAGTGTTCATCTTGTTTTTGATGAATCCGTATCAATTTCATTGTGGAATAAAAGACCTTTGGAAGTTCCCGAAATTCTTGATAACGGGATACTAAGGATCACGGAGCATAAAGGAATTATTATAAAGGTAGAGGATAATAAGGGCAGATTATTGTTTGGTGATAATGATACTTTCTGCAGGCCGTGTTTTTATCCTTCCATGTCTACCAATGACTGGTATTCATTGCTGGAACCCATTGGGAAAGAGGAATTTTGCCCTGAATCCGCAAGGATGACGGCTTTTGGTGAACTCATCAACAAGGTTGAGGTTGAAGGTACTCTTGCGGGAAAACCCGCGACAATTACCTACACACTGAAAAAAGGCGACAGGGATATAGGCGTTGATTTTAATTATGAGGGGAGCGATGACGAGGGAACCTATGCCCTGTCATTCAGCTGTGATGAAGAGCCAGATATTGCGGCCGGGATCCCCTTCGGTGTTGAAACCCGGGATGTGACAAAACAGGCTTACGGACAAAAGATCGCCACGCCTAAGGAGCCTTATCTCTTTGCGGAGCGCTCCATGCAGGGGCTGTATTGGGCGCGTCATTTTACTTCTTTTTCAAAGGCGGGCTGCCGTTTTGCCATACTTCAGGGAAACGGCAATATTTTTTACCGTCATGATGTTCCGAACAAAATTGTGGAAGTAATATTGACGCATAGCATGAACAGAAGCAAAAAAGAAATTCCCTGGGTTAAGATGATGCATGAGAGCTGTTTTGGCCAGGGGAGGCAGGCCTTTTCTTTAAGCATAGTTTATGCCGTGGACATGACTTACGCAGATCTTCACAGGCTGGCCCTGCAAAGGGAACAGCCTTTTATTACAACACCGAGGTTTAATGCTGCAGGCGGTTCTCTGCCCCTTTCCGGATCTTTTCTGGAAGTCAAGGGGATGCCGGTTACAGCTTTATATCAGGAAAAAGAGGATGTCATAATACGGGGGTTTGAAGCAAATGGAGAAACAGGAAGCGTCAAAATAAGCGGCGGAGGAATCAAGAGCTCTGCTTCATGTGATCTATGCCTTAATGTTTTGGAAAGAAACGAAGATCCTCATAACATAAATATTTTACCCTGGGAAATAAAAACCATCAAGATAGAAGGGTTTATGGATGAACAATAAAAACTGTGTAATCGGCCTTGACCTGGGAACTACAGCTGTTAAAGCAGCTGTGTATGAAATTGACGGACACTGTATAGCCGAAGTTCAACAGGAAGAACAGCTCTTTACTCCCCGTCCGGGATGGGTTGAACAGGATCCTGCTGCATGGTATGAGCATCTCTGCGTTCTAATCAGGGAGGTTGCGGGAACCAGTAAAAACGGAAGGATACTGGGAATTGGGGTGTCTTCGCAGGGGATTTCTTTTGTACCCGTAGATTCTTCCTTTGTTCCCCTGGACAGGGCCCTGTGCTGGCTGGACGGAAGGGCGTCAGAAGAAACCCTTTGGCTCAAAGAAAACATGGGCGAAGAAAAAATATTTCGCATAACCGGGAAGCATCTTTCTTCTTTTTATTCTTTGCCGAAAATTCTGTGGATGAAAAAAAACCGGGCCGATGTATATAACCGTACCCATAAAATACTGTGTACAATGGATTATGCTGTCGCAAGGTTTACCGGAAGGGCGATAACGGAACCAACCATGGCAGCGGGAACCATGATGTATGATATTCCCAATAATTCCTGGAGCAATGAAATTCTGCATAAATGCAATATAGCAGAATCCATTTTACCAATTGTTACGGAAACAGAGAAAGAAGCCGGTATACTCGGCATAGAGGCTGCCAATGCCGCAGGACTGGAAGCGGGTATTCCTGTCTTCGGCGCAGGTCAGGATCAAAAAACCTCAGCTTATGGCGTCAGCATTACAAAGGGCGTAGCTACGGTTTCTTTGGGAACAGCCGCGGCTTTTGAAATATTGGTCGATCGCAGTATCAATATGGATGGCCTGGAGCTGCCGTTCTGTCCCTATATCGAAAATAATAAACTGGTGTTGGAAGGATGCGTAAGCACGGCCGGCGCCGCTATAAAATGGCTGAATAATCTTCTGCGTACCAATGGGTATGCTGAAATGGACAGACTATGCGCAGGATCGCCTCCGGGAAGCCGGGGGGTAAGGTTTTTCCCCCTTTTGGAAGAGGGCGGAAGCTGCCGGGGGATTACTCTTGGAACAGGTCCTGAAGATATGATCAGGGCCCTTTACGAGGGAATTGTTTTTGAGATTAAGTATCAGCTCGAATTGGCGGTGAAGGCAGGAGCGGTTATTAACCAGCTAAATGTTTTTGGCGGCGCCGCAAAAAGCAGAATACTGTGCGGGATATTATCTGATGTTTCCGGGTACCCGGTACAAACATTCAGGAACAGGGAGCTTTGCCTTTTTGGGGCGGCCAGGCTAACAGCCGCGGCTTTGGGCGCCGATCCGGAAATCTTTGTCCGGAACGGCCTGGCCAAAGATTCATACTATGAGCCGGATAAACAAAATGAGAAACAGTACGAGGAAATTTATTTTAACTATATGCAATTAAGGAGGAAGTGATATGGTTCAGTATTTTGGAGACAAGACCTGGGTGGAACTGGAAAACTATATCGGGAAAAACGCGGTTATCATATTGCCTGTAGGGACCACCGAGGAACACGGTCGTCACCTTCCGGTAGAAACCGACGCGATTATTGCCGAAGGTTTTGGCCGTATGCTGGGAGAAGCCTGCGACGGGGAAGGAATTCCTTCTTTGGTTATGCAGACCATTCGTTACGGGTTTTCAATGGAAATAGTAAGACGATGGCCCGGCTGTCCCAATATAAACACCAGAACATTTGCGGATTATATATTTGACATTCAGGATTCCCTGATTAAAATGGGGTTTAAAAAACTGGTTGTGCTGGATTGCCATGGAAACCATGACTGCCTATTACGTATGGTTATGCGGGAAATAGCCGATAAACATAATATTTTTACCATGACCTTAAGCCCCTTTAGTCTTTCCGCCGATCTATACAAGACGATTAAAAAAGATCCCAATGGCGATATTCACGGCGGAGAATGGGAGACCTCCTGTGTTTTGTATCTTAGACCTGAGCTGGTACATAAAGAGGAATATACCAGTATTGATACCATTCGCTGCAACAGCCCTTTAAGAGGGCCGGTTTCTACCTGGGGCCTCCAGGAAACCCATACTGGTCTCTTTGGAGACCCGACAAACTCCGACGCCGAATTGGGCAGGCAGGTACTTGAGGAAGCTGTCAGGAAGGGTACCGGGTATATCAGGGAATTCTATAAAATTTAGGCGTAAACCTTTTTTATCATTATCGAATGCGTGAATAGCCTGACGCCTAAGCAGGTTGACAGAAAGCGGTTTTTTGGCTATTTTAATATGTCACTTTAAAATAGCCGGACAAGGAGAAAAGTTCTGTTTTACAATCGTCATGCGGATAAATCAATCCATAAGCTGTCAAAAATGTTCGGCGCGGTACTTGTTACCGGAGTACGCCAGGCAGGTAAAACGACGCTTCTTTTAAATGCTGCCGGAAAAAGAGGGTATGTCACTCTGGATGATAAAATTCAGCTTGTAAACGCTGTTAAACAAAGCGGAACTTTTTTTAAAGATAACCCGCCGCCTGTTTTTGTGGATGAGGTACAGTATGCACCAAACCTGTTTCCAGAGATCAAAATAATATTGGACAAAGAAAAAAAGAAAGGGCTGTTTTATCTCTCTGGTTCACAGCAATTCGAAATGATGAAAAATGTCAGCGAATCATTGGCAGGGAGGCTTGGAATACTCAATCTTCCAGGGCTTTCCCTGCGGGAGTTGTATGGTCTTTCATTCCACGAACCGTTCCTGCCAACCGATGNATATTTTACAAACCGCGCAAAGGAAAAAGCGAATATTTCCTATAATGACGCCTGGAAAATCATCCATCGCGGCAGTTTCCCCGAGCTTTGTGCCAATGCTGATTTTAACTGGGGAATGTTCCATTCAGCCTATGTGAAAACATATATTGAGCGCGATGTTCGTGATTTAGCCCAGGTGGGCGATGAAGTAAAATTTATGCAGTTTATAACAGTAGTGGCAAGCCGTACCGGTCAGCTATTGAATATTGCTTCTTTAGCTCGTGACGTTGCCATCAGCCAGCCTACGGCGGAGCGTTGGTTATCCATCCTGGTTACATCCAATTTAGTATTCCTGTTACAGCCGTATCACAACAACATCACAAAGCGAACAGTCAAAACGCCAAAACTCTATTTTCTGGATACAGGGCTGGCTGCATACCTTACAAGATGGAATATGCCGGAGGCATTAAAAAACGGCGCCATGGCAGGCGCTTTCTTTGAGACTTTCATCATCGGTGAAATTATTAAAAGCTATTATAATAATGGCGTACTGGATTTACCGCTTTATTTTTACCGTGACAAGGACGGAAACGAAATAGATCTGTTAATTGAAAATAGCGGCACGTTATACCCGATTGAAATTAAAAAGCATGCCGACCCTGTTACTTCTGATGTTATGAAATTTTCTATCCTTGACAAAATCCCTGCTGTTAATAGAGGACAGGGCGGCGTGATATGTTTTTATGATAATCTTGTTACTATCCACGGAAATGATAAATCAATTCCAATTACCATGCTGTAATTGTCCGGAGAGGGTACCTGCCAAAAGTCATATCTTTAATTATGAAATATTAAAATTGCCTAACCCCATTGAGATAAACCTGTTTTGTACCTGTCAGGATGCTGATATCTTCCAAAGGATCTCTGTCGACTACTAAAAAGTTCGCAAGTTTTCCTGGTTCCAGGGTTCCATACTTCTCATCAATTCCCAATAGTTCAGAAGCGGTTTCGGAAAAACTAGTGATTATTTCGTTTGCCGTCATGCCTAAACGGTTCATGGAAAGCATCTCCACACTGCCGCTTTGAAAGTGATTGTATGTAGTACCCCTGTCAGTGCCGAATGCGATTTTGACTCCTTTTTTCAAAGCGATCTGAAAACTTGTAACGTGTTTGCGATGTGCAGGTATTGATTTCGAAAGAAGTTCGTCGGATAGTCCGAGGTTAGGGTCATTATTCGCTATTACCTGAATTGCATAAATTGTGGGAACGTAATAGGTTCCTTTTTTGATCATTATATCAAAGACATCTTCATCTTCGCATAAAAAGCAGCCATGCTCTATTGAATCAATTCCTGCTTCAAGTAGATGTCTGGCGGTTTTGGCATCCAGACAGTGTGCGCCTGTACGCAATCCAAATTTATGGGCTTCATTTATGCCTGCAATTAGCTCTTCCAAATTAAATTGCGGAGCATTTACGCGGTTTCTGGAAGTGTGCAGACCCCCAGTGGCCATAAACTTGATAAATTGCGCCCCTGCTTTTATTTGAGCGCGTACAGCCTTTACCACCTCATCAGCGCCGTCGCATTCAATGCCAATTCCCCAACAGTGACCCCCGGTGATTGTTAGAAGAGCGCCACAGGGTAAAATTCCTGGACCAATTATATCTCCTTTACTGACAGCCTGTGCAACCGCCACATCCACATTATATCTGGTTCCCATTTCCCGAAAAAATACCACCCCGTCTAGTAATAATTTATTTAAATTGCCTATGTAATTTATTGTAGTTGCCGCTTCGGAAGCTGTCGCTGCCCGATCAATACAGTTAAGCTTACTGTCCAGCCCAGCATGTACATGACAATCTATAATGCCGGGAACAATATATTTTCCTGTTAAATCTACCAGCTTATCATATTTAGCAGGATCCATTTTTATATGGCTTATTTCCATGATAGTGCCATTATTTATCAACATTGATGCATTATTAATCGGCTCGACTCCGCTGCCATCAATCAAAGTCATGTTCTGAAAAAGTGTATAACCCATAACCTCATTCCCCTATGGTTCCAATGACATTGACACTAAGGCCGGTCTTATTCAATAGAGTTGTTCAAAAACTGAAGTTTCCGGATAACTTTATTGTTTTTCTCACATCTACGTATTTATCATTATGTTAATGACAAGTCAACTATATTTTAATTCTTCAACTGTTTGCATTTCTTCTTCTAAAAATAATATCTGCCAGTGACTCTATCATATACAGGGGAATAGAATATAATGTGCCTGTAACACCTATATTTTTTAACGATTCCAGTACATATCTCTTAATCAAAATAAAATTGAGCCATTTTCAAAACTCGGTTAGATTTTGAAAATGGCTTTGGAAAAACCGGTTTTTACCGGTTTTTCCTACTAAATCAAAGGTTGCTTTTTCAAAAACTGAAGTTTTGAAGAAGCCTCAATTATATAAAAAATAGCATTTTTTCAGGGGACTTCTTAAAACCAACTTTAAATTAGAGGTAGATTCGGCTTCCTAATGAAGAACCCCACAGCTCATATTCAACTCGTCTATTGAGACAATGTGCTTTGGGCAATTATAGGGAATAAGTTAAAATCCCTCAAATCCCGCAATGTAATATCTTTAAAGTTGAATGCCAAAATAGGGTTCTCAGTTATACCACGCGCAAGCAACTCCATCTTTATTAATTTAAGCATGACGGATTTCCCGCTGAATCATTTTCTATAATATCTCCAGTTTTATATTTATTAATTATAACTGAATGATTCCCGAAAACCAAGGTTTTCAACAGTTATAACTGATAAAACCTTTAAAGATATTAAGCAAAGGATAAGTGCCTAAAATATACAAGGAAATGAAATATACTTGGGTTATGGAAGAGATTTTTAATAATAGTCTTATTTCAGTGATTTAGTGGTAATATGGTTATTTAATATTTTCGAAAATTTTCGAAATTCATATTGACAAAATATATAGGAAAATATTATTATATGGACTAACCATGGGAAAGAATATGATTACCCTTACTGAAATTGCAAAACGGGCGGGAGTGAACCCTTCCACAGTATCGAAAGCCCTGCGCGGCAGCGACGATATTAATAAGGAAACAGCCTCCCAGATTATCTCTTTAGCCACAGAATTGGGCTACACAAAGACAAGAAGGGATTCCATTAAAGACCCTTGCGTGGGCATCTTATGCCCGGAAATCATCAGTAATTATTATGCGCGGATTGTCAGCACCATAACTGAACGATTCTGGGGAAAAAACATCGAAACTTTTATTGGGATAAGCAATTTTTCCGGTGAAAGGGAAGAAACCCTGCTTCAACAGTTTGTAAACATGAATATGACTGCAATCATTTGCATTACCGAGCAGGGGGTTCTAAGCCCCCTGATTAGGGAATGCATGTCCCTTTATAACCTTCCAATCCTGCAGATCGCCATGAATTTCCATTCTGTTGGCCATGATAATATATGTGTTGACGAACAGGTAGGGCTAAATATGGCCATTGACCACCTTTTTCAGCTGGGACACAGGGAAATTGCCTTCTTTGGAGAGCAGTTTTCTGGTCATAGAAAGGAATATTTTCAGGAAGCCTTGCAGAAAATCGGTCTTTACAGCAAACATGTCTTTATTACCGAACATAGGCACTGGAAAGCTGGATATGAGTTAACCAATCAGCTCCTGGCTGACAAAAAAAAGCAGGATATTACCGCCATTGTAGCTGAATATGATGATATCGCGGTGGGCAGTATGCGCCGGTTTACCGAACTCGGCCTTAATATTCCCGCTGATTACTCGCTCATAGGCTTTGATGATGCCCAATACTGCCGCTATTTGCCGATTTCATTGACAACCATTGAAAGTCATGTGGAGGACATGTGCCATATCGCATTTGATACGCTTTACAAGAAAATTCACGAACCCAAGTTCAAGGTAATCCAGAACATCTCCATTTCCCCTGATTTGGTTTGCCGTGAAAGCACCGGTGTACCGGCTTCAAGGAAAACCAGATAATGTCAAAAATATCCAAATAAGTTCGAAAATTATCAATTATTATTTCGAATAAAAAATAATAAAAAAATAAATAAAAATTTTACTTGACAAATAGTTTTCGAACATTCATAATTATTAAATCTTAATTAGGAGGCATAAAGCCATGAAAAGATTTATATTGGTATTATTTTCGTTAATAGTTGCTGCTACTGTTTTTGCTGGCGGTGGCAGGCAATCACAAGGCGCCGCCGGACGAGTTGAGGAAGTTTTCCTCTTTTCCAGTGTCGGCGCTTACCAGAGGCTGCTGGAACAGGAAGTACAAAAATGGAATGAAGGCGAAGGGGCAAGCATTGGTGTTNGTATCCGTATGGAAACCAATATTGATACTTATGGTCCTGTTTTACAGTCTATGCTTCAAGCTGGAACTGTTCCTGACCTTTTTGACACATACGCCGACTTGGAGATTATTGCTGCCGGATATACTAAAAACCTTTATGAAGTACCAGAATTGGCGGATTTGGTGGAACGGTTTAAGCCTTATCTGGTCCAAGGTATTAATTTCCATGGGAATAATCTCGTCGCCCTTCCCCTGGAAATTCTTCCCATGAAAATGGTATATAACAAAGAGATATTTGCTAAAGCAGGGATCGCCGCTCCCCCCAAAACTTGGACAGAACTTGTGGATATTGCAAAAAGGATTACAGATGCCGGGAAAGGCGAGTTTTACGGATTTGGATGGACTACTTTGTGGACTTATTCATTTAGGCGTCTTGGAATGGAGGCTAATGTACATAATACAGGGGCAAGTTTCTTTAATACCAATAACGGTACCTATGATTTTCGGCCTTTTAAACCTGCAATAGAAGCCGTAGCACAGATGTATCGTGATGGTTCCCTCTTCCCCACTCCAATGGATCAACATATAGACCCCATTCGCAATCGTTTTGCTGAAGGCCGTGTAGGCATGGAAGTCGCCCCTGCCTACGATATTTCGGTGTATAATACTCAGTTTCCCTGTAATTTTGACTGGGGTGTTTTTGACGTCCC
>JGI24702J35022_10000555_pt1 | contig 22588 bp, 18 predicted proteins | sample TergutTh196P4_FD_35022 | JGI IMG/M metagenome (IMG submission 35022)
CCCGGCGGCTGCTCCGGCGGCGGAGGGCAGCCGATAGACATGGGGGCCGAGCTTGCGGCGGAGCGCGGGGACGTGCTCTGGCGCCTCGACCGCGAGAGCGAGATCAGGTATTCGCACGACAACATGGATGTCAAGGCTCTTTATGACGATTTCTTGAAGGAGCCGCTCGGCGAGCTGTCGCACCATTTGTTACACACGGATCACAATGCATGGGAGATGCCTTGCAGCGACGAATAGTACCTGACGGATGCACAAGAGCGATACAAGGAAAACAGGCGCAATGCGCCTGTTTTCCTTGTATTGCTATGCAATTATTGGATCACGACATGATTTTTCTCACAAGCCAGAGTATGGGGCTGAACCACCAAGGCTCCATCTTGCGCTTTACGGCGGCCAGCGAATCGATTATTTTGATATGCTGCGGGCATAGCTTTTCGCACGCGCCGCATTTGACGCATTTGCTAGCGATGGACTTTTTGTCCTTGTCGTTAACATTGGCGCTGGTGACATATTGGGTGAAACCGGCCACGAAGCCCAGCGCGTATCTCGCGTTATATGAAGAAAAGCAGCCCGGAATGTTGACGCCGTGCGGGCAGGGCATGCAATAGTTGCAGCCTGTGCAGGGGACCTTATATGATTCGCGGAGCGTCTCGACGACAGGCGCGAAAACGGCAGATTCCTCCGGCGCGAGCATGCCTGGACGCGCTTCGCTTGCCGTGATCAGATTGTCTGAGAGCTGCTCCAAGCTGTTCATACCGGACAGGACGACGGAGACCTCGGGCTGGTCCCAGAGCCAGCGGAGCGCCCATGAGGCAGGGGAGCGGTTTGCATCGGCATCTCTGAGTATTTTCAGCGCCTTAGCGGGCAGTCCCGTGGCCAGCTTGCCGCCGAGCAGCGGCTCCATGATTATCACGGGCAGGCCTTTTTCATGCGCCCTTTTAAGCCCCGCGCGGCCGGCCTGATAGTTCTCGTCCATGTAGTTGTATTGAATCTGGCAAAAGTCCCAGTCATATATATCAAGCAATTCCATGAAAGAGCTTTGGGAGCCGTGGAATGAAAAGCCGATTTGCCGCACTTGCCCGCTGCTTTTTTTCTCGCCGATCCAGCTCTCGATCCCAATCTCGCGGAGCCTGTTCCAAGAGGCGACATCCGTGAGGTTATGGATGAGGTAGTAATCTATGTAGTCGGTCTCGAGCCTTTGCAGCTGTTCGTTGAAGATGCGCTCAAAGTCTTCCTTTGTTTTGCATTTTTGGTGCGGCAGCTTCGTCGCGAGATATATTGCGGAGCGCAAGTTGTGCTTCTTCAGGGCGGCGCCGAGTTTGACTTCGCTGTTGCCGTATATGTACGCAGTGTCGAAATAGTTGATGCCTCCGGCCACGGCTTCGACGACCAGCTTTTCGGTTTGTTCGCGGTCGCGGGGGAAGCGCATGCAGCCGAGGCCGAGGACGGAGAGTTCGTTGCCGGATTTTGGGTCTGTTATGTGTTGCATGTGGATACCTCAATATTATGAAACTATGTATTTTAGCCTGTTGTCTTTTGCGTATTGCTCCGCGTAGGAACCCTCGGAGCATTCGAGCGTGATTCCCCTGCGGGAATAAAACGCCGTGTCGCCGATTTGTTCGACGGAATCCGGAACATCGACGGACTTCAGACAGATGCAGTCATAAAAGACGCTGTCGCCGATGTTGACGACATTGCTGCCTATCGTGACTGACTCCAGATTGTCGCACAGACGGAACGCCCAGCCTTCAATGTCAATGACGCTGTTGCTGATCTCGACCGTCCTCAGCTCCTTGCAACGATAGAAGCAGTCGCTGCCGATCTTGATGGTGCTGTCGGGGATCGTGACGGAAAATAAGTTCGTGCAGTTGCGGAACGCGCCATACCCGAGGGCGACTACGTTTTCCGGGATATGCAGGGCCTCGAGGCTCGTCAGGAATCCGAAGGCGTAGTTGCCGATGTATTTGAGCGAGGAGGGGAGGTCTAGCGTTTTAATGACCCTGCAGCCCCTGAACGCGCAGTGGTAAATTGTAGTCACGGTTTCCGGAATTTTCACGTCTGAAATGCGGATGTCCCATGCCAGCGCGAAGCAATTCATACCGATGTGCGTGACCGGCAGCCCGTCGAGCTCCGCAGGTATATCGACTTCCTTCTTGTATCCGATGTATTTCACAAGCTCCACGTGGTCTGAGTATATGTTGTATAAATATTCAGAACTTTTTCTGGATTCGAGGACTTCCGTCGAGACGCCTTCCTGCGTCATGAGGTAGTATTGGTCGGGAGCTTTCATGCGGATTCTGGAATGTTTTAGATATGGAATGTCCGACAGAGTTATCGTGATGGGACCGAAATCATCGGTAGCGAATATCGAGGCTTTGTCTTTTTCGACAGTTTTGCCAGAGAGTTCCTGCGCGGCCGCTTCCAGCAAGGATGCGAAGTCGTCGACGACGTTCGTAAACTCTTCCATCGCGGTTTTTGTTTCTTCATAGCTTTCTATCAACGATGTTTGAATGTCATTTTCCCACATTTCCTGCAGGTCGAGAATTAAGTATCCGACGCGTTGCGCATAGAAACTGCTTTGCTGTTTGGCCGCTCGCATTGCGAGGGCCTTTTGCCTGAGGTTCCATGGCGTCAACTGTTTGTCGTCCGGCGGGGGCTTGCTGAGATGAAGCTTAATGAGCAGTTTTTTGGCCGCGCTGATTTCTTGGGCGCTGTTATTGGTGATCATGCCGACTTCTCTGGCCATTGCGATCTCTCCTTTTGTTGGGGTTGATTTGAGCGCGGGCGGGGAAAAGATTCTTCGCTAACAGTTTGACAGTGCCGCGATGACATCATAGCGAGGGAGCGCGTTGCCCGAAAGCCCGGAAGAAGCTCCAAAGCGCTCGATGCAGCAACGGTCCAGCTCTGCGGCCGTGAGAGGCGAATCAAGCTGCGCGTTCGAGGGATCATTAACCCCGCAAAGCGCGGCAGCCGCTGCGTATGGGTGTTCATGCCGCGCAATGGGCTTTTTCCCTTTGACGCGGCTAAGGACCGCTTCTTTTCCGGAAAGCATCATATATAATTCACCGCCGGTGCATATGCTCTGCGGATGGAGCGAATTATCTCGATAAGCGGGGCTGATGTCGCTGCCGAGGAGCGCCCGCGCAGAAATGCCGCAGGGATCGTCCTCGCCGACATCGGAAAACGGAGACATTTCGAGCAAATCCGGTACAGTGACGACCTTGTACCCATATTTCGCAAGCAATTCGAGCTGCTGCGGCAATCCATCGGCAACGGGCGTCCTTCGCGCCATGTTGAACCCGTCTTTTTGAAATATGAGCTGCCCGCAGAGGGAATCGGGGTTCGCTTCCAGCGCGTGCTTGATCGGCAGCACCATCGCATCGACTTCATCTTTATATGTGGAAAGCGGCAGCCATCCGGCGCCGTCAAAATCCGCGGCCATATACGTGTAGCCCATTGCGGCATAGGCATCATAGCTGTTGAAGCCATCGGGAATGGAGTCGACATAATGCGCGGGGCGGGCGAATTTCATTTCATATCCATGCTGTTCGAGGATGAGCTCATGGAGGCGCCGCAGGTCGTTAATGACCTCGTCGATGTTTTGAGAATAAGCCCTGCCTTCATACACGAGATTTTTTCGCCCAAAGAGGATATGCGCGAAGCCGTGGTTCGTGATGGCATGTCCGCCATTTATTATTCTGCGTACGATGTCTTGCGTATGAGCCGCGCCGCCGAGCGAATCCTGCCCGATGTCGGGGTAATGGTCGTATTTGATGCCGCCCCAGGCAGCCGTCCCACTGCGGCCGGCTTTGTCGGGATAATTGCACGACGTGTCTCCGACGACGTCGAATGTGCCAAATGCGTTGTATTCTTCCAATGTGCGTAGAAGCTCGAGCGTCAGAGCATCGCCGCCGGGCTTCTCTGATGGCGGCATCAGGCAGGGGCCGTCGTCGAACGTCATGGCGCACACCCGCTGCTTCGTCGCTACATGGCCAATGCGTCTGACGGGGGAGATATATACAGGTTTTGCATTGATTGCCGTTAGCTTATGTTTCGCAGCGCGCGCTGTCTTCATCAATTTGCCGTATATGCTCATTTTGCAAGTTGCTCCTTGTAAGGTTTTCGTTTTGATTATGCTTTCGAGGACACGTTCGGGCGGGGCGGCCTACGTATTATATCGAGGACTATACAATACCCGATATATGCCATACCTTTGAGAATCCGCAATGGGTTGCGGCTGAGGCAGGATTGGCGGAACTGGGAAAAGCCCTTTAGGCGGCGGGGGGTGTTCCGCTCGATGACCGGAACGCAGCTACCGTTGAGAATCGCCTCGCGCAGGGCATTCATAGAGGCATCGGACGCGTCGATGAGAGCATAAGCGTTGCCGACTTCTTTTGCGCAATGCGCATCGCTGCCGCCCGTTTGCGGACGTGCGAGGGAAAAGGCTAGCGCGCCGGCTTGTGCATTGGCATCCGTATTTTTGAAGTATGCCCTGGCGTTTGCGGACTCAATGCACTCGGCCGGCGTGGCCGTATTAGCGCTCTTGACTGAATCGGCCGACGTGGTCGTATTAGCTCTCTTGACTGAATCGGCCGTCGTGGTCGTCTTGACGCTCTCAACGCAATCGACCGGCGTGTCTGTTTTTGCGGACTCGACAGAATCGGCCGACGCGTTGAGCAGGGCGCTCTTATTCGCGAACGGATGCGCCAACACCGTGACGGCTCCGCAGTCTTTCAGCATTGCGACTGCGTCGGCGGCCTTTGGCAGCCCGTTTGAGCGCAGTGCGGCTATGTCGGGCATTTTATCGAGGAACAGCCCGAGTATATGCCCCGCATCGGTAGATATTTCGCAGCCTGGGAACAGCCACACATCGCCGATGCGAACGGGCGCATCGAGCGCGCAAGCGTTGTGGTCAGTGATGACGAGCGCATCAAGCGCCTTTGCCGAGGCAGCGGCCGCAAGCTCCTCCATAGTGGAGCGCCCGTCGTTGGAGAGGCGCGTATGGGTGTGGAGGTCGATGCGCATTCGGATTGTTTCGTCTGTTTGCATGGTATATTTCCTATTTCACCTGAAATCGGTCGAGGCAAGCCTCACCCCTACATGCCAATTTGCGGACGATTATCGAACAATCTTTGGCGATTGATAATCGCCCCTACATGCCAATTTGCGGACGATTATCGAACAGTCTTTGGCGATTGATAATCGCCCCTACATGCCAATTTGCGGACGATTATCGAACAATCTTAGGCGATTGATAATCGCCCCTACATATAAATAAGGAATGGTTTCCGTGACCTGTTGTGGCATTCAGCGTTTTGTCAGGGAGCGCCAATAGCTGAAAGCCGGGCGCATGTCGCGCCATTCAAAGAGGCCGTCCTTGACGCTCGGATTCAAAAAATCCGCGACCGCTCCGAGCGCGAGCTTCTTATTGCCGCTGCGGAGATAACCTTTTGCAGCCGCGAAATCGGAAGGGAAAAAAACCATTCTGCGCTTCATTATCTCAGGCCGTTGCGGGAGCGGGAGGAGCGCATCAGGATTGGCAGCGTTGTATGACAAAACGAACCATGCATAGGAAAAGCCGCTTTTGGAAACGCGGGTGAGGGGGTAGCTGCCCCAAACGCGCGGGTTGCATTCAAGCAAGCGCGGATGGCCGTCGGCATCGTCCTTAAACTCGAACATAGCCGGCCCGTTCAGGCCGATGGCGCGCGCAATCTGCTCAGCCATCGCTTCCAGATGCGGCGCCGATATTACGTCGCAGCATGTCGAAGGGCCGCCCGACACGGGGTATTCGCGTATACGACGATGGCAGATGCTCCTGATGATTTCGCCTCTTTTTGCCAGGACCGAACAGCCATAACCGGAGCCCGGTAGATATTCTTGGACTATTGGAGGCTCGTGGGCAAGTTCTGAGAAATACATAAAGGCGTGAATGAGCTCATCTTTTGTCCGAGCTATGACATAGCGTTTTAAAGCGGTGAGGCCCAAGCCTTCGCCCCAACGCGGCTTGACGATGCATGGCAGGGGGATGGAATCGGCGACACTTTCGAATGCGTCGGCCGCCGCGGCCACGTCATTCGGCATGGATGCGTAGCTCGCAGGAGTCGCGCCGGTCGCTGCTGTCATAGCGTTCGGTATTGATGCTGCGGGCGTCTCGGTTGCCAATGCCGCTTCGGTTGTTTCGGGAAAATACGAACGCGGTATGGGAATGTCGAGGGAATCAGCAAGTGCTGACAACAACGACTTATTATTCAGCAGCGCCAACTGCTCGGTCGTGGGAATAAGAAGGCCGCATACGGACGAAAAGCGTTTGCGGACCGAGCTATTGGCAAAAAGCGCAAGAGTCGCGGCGCCGATGGGAAGTAGCGCCGGCCGCGCGCCGTCGCTCTTGTATATATTGTAGCATATGTCATAAAGCGCATCTTCGTAATCAAAGGGAGATATTGTCCATTTCTGCGCTGCATGTTTGCTATAGAAGCCAAGTGGAGGATCGTCACCGCCAGCTCTGTGGCAAGCAACGACGCGCACTCCCGATTCGCCAAGGTCGCGTATGACCGAGGGTGTCATTCGGTATTTGACGTCTGTGATTATCGCTGTAGGTTTTCCCATTATCACCAAATCCCGGTAATGTTGTTGAGGAGGGGTTCCACCCCGCACAAACCCGATGTCGCGGGTTCCTCCAGGTTCTCACAACGGTGGATATGTTCAAGAGTCCCAAGTTTATAGTTATGCTGGAAACGGACCCCGCGTCCGCGCAGCAGAACTATCCGAAAAACCCTGCTTCGCCGCCAATGTTATACAACCCGTAGAACGGCAGCACATCAGGCACGTCGCTCCATGCCATCGGTGAAGCGACCCACCAAATGAACTGTTCCGGCAAATCATAGGTATTTCTGCCTGGCAGATACAATCGGAACTCATACGCATCGTCGAATCCATAGGGGCCTGATGGTATTATCCTGACGCCGTCCTCTATGCGCTCGATTGCATCTTCTATGTTGAGATATTCGATGCGCATTGAATATTCATAATCGCTGATGGCATAGATATCTGTGAACTTTCCGCTGAAACCGCACTCATATCTCGTGCCGTAAGGGTAGCCGGGGCCGTCATCGCCCATGTCCGAGTCGTGAAAAAATCCGTAGAATGTACCGTCAGCATATATCTCTACGGTTGTGCCCCATCCGCCGACTCCGCTCCCAAACCAAAACTGCGGCAGCGAAGAAAACACGGCGGGCAGCTTTGGCTCAGCGGCGTTATTGACAGGCGGCTTCGGCGAAGGCGAGGGGGTCTGTTGGTCCGCGTCATTCGGCTTCGGCGAAGGCGAGGGTGTCTGTTGGTCCGCGGCATTCGGCTTCGGCGTTGGCGAAGGGGTCTGTTGGTCCGCGTCATTCGGCTCTGGCGACGGCGACGGTGATTGCGGCGCCGCTGAATCGGAAGCCTGTTGCTGCTGAGCGCTTGAGGCCTCCGTCGCGTCATCGGGAGGCTGCTCTTCGCTTGGCTTCGGCTGGGGAGATATTCCAGGCTGGGCATCCGAATCCATTGAATTCTCGTTTAGCAAATCGTCAAAAGGGGAGATTGGGCCGGAATCGGAGTCTTGCTCCTCGGCCGTTTCGGGCTTTCCTGTCTTAAGAAAGCCGGGTAATGAAATGTCCCCACATGCGGCGACGGTAAGGCACAGCGAGAGCAGCAGCAGCAATGATATCAATCTTTTCATATACATACCTCGTAATTGCGTGGCAACATATGCGATTAGCGTGATTTTTCCGACGGTTTTACTTGATGCGCACAGTCTACCATATGCTTGGCCGTTATGCAAATAATTTATCGTGTTTATCATTTCCGTTTGTTTATAGTGCTACTCTTGCGCCCTTGCGTACCTCGCCGGGCGTGCAATTGTAACTTATAGTTTTTTAGCTTGCATGAGTGTGGAAAATAAAGTATAATACATCGCACGGAGCCTAAGCCGCGGGTGGAACCCTGCCATGGGCAACGACACATAAGAACACATAAAGGACTGACAGATTTATGAGTGAAGCAACCAACAACAAGAAGATCGTGAAGGCCAACCGCCGTGAGGAAAGGGCCCTTCAGGAGCAAAAAGAAAAGAAAAAGGTCAGAATCATCGCGCTGGTGGTAGTAATAGTATTTGCGCTGCTCTTAGCGGGAGCGCTCATTTTGAACTCAAAGTTCATCCGCCGCACGATGACTGCGATCACGATCGGCGGGGTCGATTTCACGGCCGCGGAGTTTGACTTTTTCTTCAATAACGCGAACAGGGACTACCAGACATACATCAACAACAATTACGGCGATTACGCTTCCGGAATGCTGCCTTCGACGGACAAAGCGCTCGCAAGCCAGATATACAACGAGGAGACGGGCGAGACGTGGGCGGACTTCTTCACGTCATATGCCATCGAGCAAGTCTCCGAGCTCGTGAAGTATTATAATGCCGCAGAGGCGGCCGGCTACGCAATGACAGACGAGATGCGGCAATCGATCGATGAAGAGATCGAGCTATATAAGCAATACTCCGAGCTGCTGGGGTATCCGTCGTTCGACGAATACATCCAGGCGTATTACGGCATAAGCATGAATGAGAAGAGCTTCCGCAACGTCATGGAGTTCGTGAACCTCGCTTCGGGCTACGCCACGTACATTTCGGACTCTCTGACTTATAGCGACAGCGAGCTCGCAGAGTATTACGACGAAAACCGCGACAGCCTCGACAGCTTCACATTCAGGTATTTCCTGCTCTCGGCAGATACCGTCCTCGAAGAGGATTATGAAACCGAAGAGGAGTATGAAGCCGCAAAAGATGCCGCGCTGGAAGATTCATACGAAAGGGCGGCGGCGATCGCCGACGGGATCGAGAGCGAGGAGGATTTCATCGCGGCCGCGAGAGAAGCCAACGAAAGCAGCTACAGTGACTATGATTCCACGTTGAGGGTGTATCCCGGGTCTTGGCTCGGCGACACATACGGGCCTTGGCTGAGGGAAGCGGATCGCCAGCCCGGCGACTGCACGTCCATTGGCATGACGACCGGCGGGTATCTTGTGTATTTCATCGACAGGGACCCGAACCAATATAGGATGGTCGAGATGCGCCAGATATTGGTGCAGCGCCAGGAGCTTGACCCGAGCGAGTTTGAGGAGGGCAAGGACGACCCGGCATATCTCCAAGCTTTCGACATAGTCGACGACGTGGCGAGGGGGCAGGCGGAAGAGGCCCTGCGCCTGTTTGAAGAGGATGGCGCGTCGGAGGATGCGCTGATCGCTCTGATGGAGGAATATTCCTCAGATGAGACGGAGGGCGGCTTCTATGATTTGGTCACGAAGAATGCTGCCAACAACAAGATGGCGAAGGAGATTGAGGATTGGCTCTTCGAGGAGGGGAGGCAGGTCGGCGATTACAAGCTGATTCGGACCGCTGATTATGGTTACCATCTTGTGTACTTTGTCGGGTTCGACGACATGTATTGCGACTATCTGGCTCGCGAAAAGATGCACGAGACTGATTATCAGGCGTGGCTGGACGGACTCCCGCCTGTAGATTCCGCGCGCAAATGGGCGTTCAGGTTCACGACGAACTGACGGGCGCACAGCACCAACAGAGTCAACAAATTCGACATCAATAATCCATTGTATCAAATCGAAAGGAATGGTTTTAGGTATGAAGTCAGCGACCGTTTTGAAAATCGGCAGCTTGAAGGCTGCTAACGATGCCGACAGGGGGATCGTGCAGATCTGCGACATCCCGGAGCCGGCCCTCGGCGACGAGCAAGTGAAGATCAAGGTCGCGTATTGCTCGATCTGCGGCTCCGACCCCCACCACATCCAGGAAAACCCGTTCGGCTGGGACGTGCCCTTCGGGCTGGGGCACGAGATGTCGGGAGTCATCGTCGAAGTCGGGAAAAACGCGACCAAGAAAGGCTTGAAGGTCGGCGACCGCGTCGCGGGCAACTTCATGCATTTCTGCGGCACTTGCTACTATTGCCGCAACGGGCAGGAACAGTTTTGCGAGTTTGCGGGCGAGACGAACCAGCCTTGCATGTCCGAATACGTGACATGGCACGAATCGCAAGTGTTTAAGCTCCCCGACGACGTCAGCCTGAAAAAGGGCTGCCTTTTGGAGCCGGTGTCTGTTGCTGTCAGGATCGTCGACAAGATCGGCCCCAGGATCGGGCAGCGCGTGGCCATTTGCGGCGGCGGCCCCATCGGGCTCTTCGCGCTGCAGGCCATCAAGATGATGGGCGCCGTGGACCTCACGTTGTTTGAACCGATTGCCGAAAGAAGGGAGCTTGCGAAGAAATTCGGCGCAGACGTCGTCGTGGACCCGATGTCGCAGGACATGGTGAAAACCGCGATGGAGATCACTAACGGGCGCGGGTACGACGTCGTCGTGGATTGCTCGGGCGCTGTCAGGGCGGCGGTGTCGCTGCCGGCCATCACGTCCAAGGGCGGGATGCTCCTCTACGTCGCCATCTATCCCAATGAGTATGAGATGCCGCTCAACCTATATAAATACTGCTACGAGAACGAGCTGACGATCACCGGCACGAACATTTCGCCGTATGCGTTTCCACGCGCGGCGCAGGTCATGCCGAGGATGCAGCTCGACGATTTCATCACCGCGACGTTCGACCTTGACGACATCGAGGAAGCCTTCAAGGTTCAGGTGTCGGGGAAATACCCGAAAATTCTCATCAAATGCAACGAATTCGAAGGGGAATGATGCCTTTAAAGGCGATATACGAGTTTTGTTATATTGACGCTTAAAATGAAATCAAACATTCGAAGGGGAGTGATTTTTCTTGAGAAACTATAACATCGATTTGGAAATGGTCAAGGAACTGGAGGACAAGTGCGTGAAGATCCGCAAGGACCTGCTCAACTTCGTCCACCGCATCGGCATGGGGCATCTCGGCGGAGAGCTTTCAATCGTCGAGATTTGCGTGGCCCTTTATTACAAGTATTTGAATTATGACGTAGCGCGGCCGAAATGGGAGGACCGCGACAGGCTCGTGCTGTCGAAGGCGCATTGCAGCGAAACCCTCTACACGATATTTGCCGATTTGGGCGCTTACACCATCGATTACATGGTCGAGCATTTCGAGACGCAGGAGACGGCGGTGTTCGGGATGCACTCGAACCGCCTCTATTGCCCGCAGATCGAAGTCTCGGCGGGGTCGCTCGGGCATGGGCTGCCAATCGGGCTCGGCCTTGCGCTCGGCGCGCGCAAGCAAAAGAAAAACTGGCGCACGTTCGTCATCACGGGCGACGGAGAGCTCGATGAGGGGACGAACTGGGAGGCCATGATGGCCGCCGCGCACCACCAGCTTGGCAACCTCGTGTGCATATGCGACAAGAACGGCGTGTCGATGACGGGCTTCACCCGCGACGTCATGAACCTCGACCCGCTGGATGAAAAAATCCGCGCGTTCGGATGGGACGTCAGGACGATCAACGGGAACAACATGTACGAAGTCTGCCAGGCCTTGCAAGACCTTCCGCCGGTCGAGCCGGATTACAGGAGGAAGCCAATATTCATCATCGCAAACACCATCAAGGGCAAGGGCGTGGACTTCATGGAAGGCGACTACAGATGGCACGGCGGGGCGATATCCAAGGAGGACCTCGAGCGGGCGCTGGTATCCGTCGAGAAGAGCAGGAGGGTGAGATAATGGCCGTACAAACCACATTCAATTTTGACCAGATGCTTTCCAGCGCGCGCGAGGCATATGGCGAGGAACTTTTCCGCATGGCGGAGGAGGGCATCGACTTTGTATTCACATATACGGACAACGTCGCGCCATCGTCGTCGGCGGGGAAACTGCTGGCTAAATATCCTGAGCGCTGCTTCAACTTTGGCATCGCGGAGCCAAACCAGGTGGGCGCTTCCGCAGGGTTGGCTTTATCGGGCTTGACTGTCTTCTCGCAGGTGTTCGGCCCGTTTTTGCCGCTGCGCGCCGCAGACCAGATCCACACCGACGTCGCGTACAACAACGTGAACGTCAGGCTCATCGGCACCCACGCCGGGCTGACGGCGGGCGGGGGGCCGACGCACAATTGCATCGCGGACCTCGCTTTATACAGAGCGATTCCGAACCTCACCATTTGCGTCCCCGCGGACGCGGACCAGTGCTGCAAGATCATCAGAAAGTCGATGGAATTCCAAGGACCGATGATCATCCGCATCGACAGGGGCGGCTCTCCGAACGTATATGCGTCCGGGGACTATGAATATGAGATCGGCAAGGCGATCGAGACGCTACCGGGAGATGATTTAACGATCATCTCGGCGGGCTCGAGCGTGTATTGGTCGATGATGGGCGCAAAAATCCTGCAGGAGAAGCACGGGATCAACGCAAGGGTCATCGACATGCACACGATCAAGCCGATGGACACTGAGATGCTGATAAAATGCGCGCGTGAGACGGGATGCGTCGTGACGGTCGAGGAGCATTCGATCAATGGCGGGCTCGGCGGGGCCGTCGCGGAATACCTGTTGGAAGCGGGCTTCAGCGGCAAGTTCAAGCGCATCGGACTGCCGGACGAGTTCGCCATCTTGGGCGACACGGACGAGGTCTACAGTTATTACCGCATGGACCCGAAGGGCATCGCGGAGCAGATCGCGGAACTGCTGGGGCTGCAGATTTAAATGATTGTGAAACGCCGCATTTAGCGGGCGGCAGATTGCCGCCCCTTCAGGATATCCTTGGACTAATCAAAGCAACCACGGCCCATAGGAGCATGCATTGCGCTTCCGTAAGTTTCACAATTTTCTATTTATTTTAATGGAGGTATTTTCATGGCGGATATCAGAGAATTTTCGCTCGATTATTTCAGCTTGAAGGGCAAGGTCGCCATGGTGACCGGAGCGAACCAGGGATTGGGCATGGCATATGCCACCGCTTTCGCCAAAGCGGGGGCCGACCTGTTCATCCCGCACTACACGGACGACGTCGCGGAGGTGAAGTCGCTAGTCGAGGCGGAGGGGCGGCGGGTCGAATTCCTGCGCGGCGACCTCGCGGATAAAGGGTACATCGATGCAATCGTCAAGACCTGCCTCGACAAATATGGCAAGATAGACATACTCGTCAACAATGCCGGGACCAACCATTTTGAGGATATTATGACGTTCCCCGACGAAGAATACAGAAGGGTAATGGACATCCAGCTCAACGCGACTTACTACATGGGGCACGAGGTTGGGAAGGTGATGGCAAAGAGCGGCGGGGGCAAGATCATCAACATCGGCTCCGCGCTGTCGTTCACAGCTGACGCCACATGCCCGCCATACGTCATCGCGAAGCACGGCGTCATCGGCATCACGCGCTATTTCGCGAGCGATTTTGGCAAATACAACATCCAGGTCAACGCGCTTTGCCCGGGGTTCTTCTATTCGGAGATGAACGCCGCTATCAGCGACAACAAGGAGTTTTATGACAAAATCACCAACCGCATTCCGCTGGGGCGCTGGGGGACGTCGCACGATTTGATGGGGGCCATCGTTTTCCTTGCGAGCCGCGCGTCCGACTATATGAACGGCTGGTACATTTCCGTCGACGGCGGATTCGCGACGACGCTGTGACCTTGCAATCATAACCGAACGGAGGCGGTAGAAGATGGTATTGAGATACATAGAGCGCGGCACGAACCTTCAAATCAAAGTCAAGATGGCGCTGGATGGAGAAGACGCCATATATGACGCGACGTTCTATGACCTTTACGACATCGTGAACGAAACATCATTCATCGTGCAATGCTCCAAGCTAAATAGGGATTACGGCAAGCTGGATCAAGAAGCCATGATGAGCGTTTCTTTTACGCGAGGCGAGTACATATACACGTTGTCAGGCCGCGCGTCCGGCAAGATGTACACCGACATGGTGGTCATCGATATGATCGGAGGAATCGAGGAGACGAACCGCCGCACTTACGAACGCGACGAGATCCGCGTGGAGGTCAAGGTATATGGGTTGCCGGAGGACCAGATTCCGGAAGCGAAGTACATGAAGCCCATAGGGCGGCCCGCGCTGACAGACATGAGCTTCGACATCAGCTCGGGCGGGCTGAGCATTATATCCAATATAGTGCTGAAATCCGAATTCGATCCATATTACTTGATCGAGTTTGCCCTGGGGACATGGGATACGTTTCTGCTGCCCGCGAAGCTCGTGCGCAGCTCAAATTTCGCGCGGTCAAAGGTCGGAAAGTTTGATTACGGGTTCCAGTTCATCTTTGACCACATGCCAAATGAAAAGGCCAGGCTGTCAAAATCGATATTGAACAAAAAATTATCATACTTAAGCGTGGAGCAGAGGAGGTAGCACATCATGAAGATCAGAGCTGCGCTCATCAAAGAGCCAAACAGCCTATATGTGATCGAGGAAATCGACCTCGAAGAGCCGCATGCCGACGAGATGCTAGTGAAGGTCGCCGCCAGCGGCTATTGCCGCACGGACGAGCTCATCAGGACGCAGGCCATGCCCGTGCGCTTGCCGGCCGTGCTCGGCCATGAGGGTTGCGGCATCGTAGAGAAGGTCGGAACCGACGTCAGGGAGTTCAAGCCGGGGGACAGGGTCGCGTTTTCATATGGGAGCTGCGGGAAGTGCGCGAGTTGCACCGAAGGGAAGCCAACGCTTTGCGACATGTTTGAGACGATAAACTTCGGAGGCGTCCAGGCAGACGGGACTTCGAGGCTGTCGCAGAACGGCATGTCGATTCCGACGCTGTTCGGGCAATCGTCTTTTGCCGAATATGCCGTCGTCAACGAGCGCGGCGCGGTGATGATACCGGACGATGTCCCGCTGGAGATTACCGGGCCGTTGGGCTGCGGGATACAAACCGGAGCGGGCGCCGTGCTGAACAGGCTGAAACCTCGGCCGGGCTCGGCCATCGCGGTGTTCGGCTGCGGAGGGGTCGGGCTCAGCGCCGTCATGGCTGCAAAGATTTCAAACTGCGGAACGATCGTTGCCGTGGACCGCGTGCAGTCGCGGCTGGAAATGGCTCTGGAGCTTGGCGCCACGCATGTCGTCAACACATCCGCCACGCCCGACGCGCCAGCCGAGATTAAAAAAATCACCGGACGCGGCGCGGATTGTTCCGTCGACGCTTCCGGCAATGACGTCTGTCTGAAAATGGCGCTCAACTGTACGCGTTCGGGCAGCCCGACCGTCGTCGTCGGCGGGGGAGGGGACGCCGTGCTCAATGTAGAGATGGACATCATGGGGCACGCGAAGTCGCTCTTGGGCGTAGTCGAGGGGGATTCCGTCCCGAAGCTGTTCATCCCGGAGCTGCTGCGGCATTACAAGGCGGGCAGGTTCCCGTTTGACAAGCTGATCACGTATTACGATTTCGACGATATAAACACAGCGATGCTCGAGTCGACGGGCGGCAAGGCGATCAAGGCCGTATTGAGGATGAAGTGAGTGCGGCATATTGCCTTAGCGCCTCGCGACATCAACAAAAGCGAATAAGCCGGAACACGCGGGTTCCGCTTTTTGGAGCGTTGCTACACATTACAACGCTCTCGTCCTGATTTTCATTGTTCGACATTTACTTTCGTTATGGTAAACGGAATTGCTTCGCTAAATACTTGAAAGGAACAATCATTTATATGCCATTGTTCGGTAGCCGCCCAAGGTCGGCTCAACAAAAGGCGCAAAGGGCGCAGATGCGCATCTTCGTGCGTCTGGCCTGTTGCGCGTATATGATATTTTATATTATTCTGCCGCTCATAAGGGAGACGTCCGGCTCCGAGAGCGGGCTGGACCCCACGCTGAGGGTCGTCATTATCGGTGCGTTCATCGCCATTACAGCCGTCGTTCTGGCATTGTCTGTCAGGGAGGTCGTGCTGGGGATCCGGTCCGGCTCTTACAGGCCTGGAGCTTATGAGGACGACGATGGCGTGCTCATTCCGTCGGGCGCTTTGGATGAGCCGCAGCCCGATGGCGAGGACGAGGACGACGAGGACGAGGACGAAGACGAGGAGGACGACGAGGACGAAGACGAAGACGAAGACTATGACGGCGACGACGAGAACGAGGACGACGAAGACGAGGACGACGAAGACGAGGACGACGTGGACGAGGAATAGATGCGTGATTGATAAAAAATGTTTTACGGTAAATAATTATCAAAACACCCAACAGGGTGGGTGTAGGTATTTTTCATTGGTCTTGATGTGTCGACCTTTTGCTGTGTTTTGAGATTTATTCCTTCGAGCTTGAATTGTCGGTTTTTTCTGATTTAGTCGCTTTCATCATCAACAGGGAGGTTTATTGGACACCAGGAGTGATATGATGCAAATATGTAACCATAATGGACAGTCCACAAACTTGTTTGTGCTAATGAAGGGGTGTTTTTAATGAAAGAAATGACTGAAGATCAAGTGAGGGATTATGCGAATGAAATATTAAAATTCAGCGACACCGACACGGTTCGCGCCGGTGTAGGGCAAAACACATCATTCAACTCGTTGGGGTTCAAGGGAGTCGCAGATAGACCTGATGGTTGGTATTTGCCAAATAACACTACGTTTCCGGCGATTATTCTTGAAACAAAATCCACGAAAGTCGAAATTAAAGAGAAGCAAGCTGATGAACTGCTGAAAAATTGCTCTATTGCTCATACGAAATATAAAGATGTTATGGGAATACTATACAATGGTGCCGAAATTCGTGCATTTAAGAACAATGAAGAGATAGCCGTTCAAACGACATTGCAAAATAAGGAATACTATCTTTCTTTTTTTACGGACAATAGAATCGACAAGCAACTTATATACAACCTGACAAAGAGAATTAACGATTGTCTGCATTTTGATTTCGGTATCAAAAACTTATATCACAGAATGGTCTTTACTGCGTGCGCTTTGGTTGCAAAAAGATATGGAGCGGTCCTAACAAAAGGCATGAATTACCAAACATTTCACGCATCTATTCATTCCACGCTGGAAAAGTCATTTCAAAATCTGCCAAGCCAAATCAACAAACTCAATATACTGTTGGAAGTCTTCTCAGAAATTAAGAAAAATTCTACAGAAAATCAGAATGCTATTAACTGTTTCATTGATTGGGTCGGTGAAATCTCAGATTGCATAAACTCTGATTATTGGAATGGCGAAGATGTTATGGCTATCTTCTTTAATGAGTTTACCAGATATAAAGGCAAGGCCGAAAAAGGCCAAGTCTTTACGCCTGACCACATTACATCATTTATGTATAGGCTTATAGATATAGACAAGGACGACAGGATCTTGGACGCCGCCTGCGGTTCCGGAGCATTTCTTGTGAAAGCCATGTGCAACATGATTAAGGAAGCCGGGGGAATCAGTACAAATAAGGCAAAAGCTATTCAGGACTGTCAGTTGTTCGGGATTGAATTCGATAGGGAGATATTCGCCCTTGCATGCGCCAATATGCTGATACATAAAGACGGAAAAACCAACCTGGAGCAGCTTGATTCACGAACGACAGAAGCCTGCGCTTGGATTAGGTCAAAGAGTTTTATAGGTAATGCAGATGGCAGCACGACCCTAAAGGTGAATCATATAACAAAGGTGATGATGAATCCGCCGTTTGAGAACAAATATGGATGTTTAAATATTGTTGAAAATGTGCTCGATAATGTAAAAAAGGATATTTTGTGCGCTTTCATTTTACCTGACAACAAGCTGGAGAAGAATAAGAGCAAGGCGAAAACGATTACCTCAAAGCATAGAATAATAAAAATAATCAAACTCCCCGAAAACGTATTTTCAGGCGTAACGGCATCTATCTTTATTTTCAGATCAGGAATCCCGCAAAACGATAAGCAGATATTCGCGTGCTATATGGAGGATGACGGTTTTGAAACTGTTAAGAACCAGGGGCGACATGATGTTAAAGGCAAATGGCAGGACATTGAGGACAAATGGATCGACATCGTATACCAGCAAAATGGCAGCAACACAATTCAATGGCTGGACCCAAAGAATAGTCTGAGCTATGTCTTGAAAAAAGACGAATACACAGTTTGCATCGACGATTTTAAAAAGACAGTGTTTGATTATGTTTTGTTTCTGAAAGGAATAGATGCGCAGGAGTTTAAAGACAAGCTGGTCAGCGAGATGCTATATTCTACAAAACGCGAGTATACACAGGTTGAGGCAGAGATTAGAACGCGGATAGACGAGTTAAGGAGAGAAGAAAATGGAGTGCCTAGTGATGTTGACACATCAAACTGGCAGGCCTTCTCCATTAAAAACTGGCTATGTCCAAAACCGCAAAAAAGAGCATTTGCCAAATATGACGATGGAGATACGCCATTTGTGGCTTCCGGTAACAGAAACAACGGCGTATTGGGCTATGTGAGCCCAAGAGACGGAGACATCCTTGATGCAGGAAATTGCATTACGGTGAGCGCGGTAGATGGTTCTACATTTTATCAGAAGACAGATTTTCTGGGCAGGGGTGGCGGAGGTTCTTCGATCACCATAGTAAGGCACGAAAATATGAATGAGATTTCGGGGTTGTTTTTGGCTACTGTTATTGGCAAAGTGTGCAGCAAGTATCGATTTACCGATATGTGTTCGAAAACTGCGCTGGGTAACGAAATTGTATACTTGCCAAATGCCAACGGGAAACCGGATTGGGAGTACATGGAAGAATTTATCAGGACAATACCGCTATCGGATATTTTACAATAGGTACAAACGTAGGCGCATGCTACGCTAATACCTATTGTAAGCATTTTGTTGTTTTTAGTGTTGCGAAGCGCGTATGGTTTATATTTCGGAGCCTCATGTTATTATGTAAATGGACTGTGCCGAAGACTCATCCCTTTTTACCGCAAGCATACAAGACGAAATAGTCAGTCGATGTCTTCGACCACCGTTTCGGGGGGCTCTTCCAGGACCTGCGGCTTTTTCAGCAAAGTCTTGAAATACTTGACGACCTGCGAAAAGTAGAACCCATCGACGATGCGCTCGTCCATCACGCACTTATATTCAACATACTTGCGCTCGGCAACGCTGCCGTCCGCGTTGAGCTCCAACCTCTTTTGCTTGGTGCCGATGGCAATGAAAACCGGGATATTCCCAAAGTTGTAAAGATGGTGGTATAGGGCTGGGGAGCCGATGGAGCCGAGGTCGGTGATGATCATGGACCCATGGAAAGGGCTCGCCTCTATGAGCGATTTCGGCACCCTGCCGAAGTAGTCCAAAATCCCGAGGAAGCAGATGATGAACTTCAAGATGAGCCTCGGGAATTTCATTAGCATGTTTGCGGCGTCGTCCGTGCCCGTGTCCTCGCCGGCGTTGCGCACTTTCTCAACTTCCGCGTTGAATTTGCGGTACACGTCGTCGATCGTGTCCCATGGAGTGAAGGACATTTTGACCGTGGTCTCTTCCGCGTCGACCTTCATTTCTTTTTTAATGGTCATAAGGTATTCGATTTCGTGCCTTGCAAAGATCCTTTGCCCGGAGACGAACCTGTTTACGCCGGGATATTGCGAGACGACCCTGATGTACGCGGCAATGAACAAGTGCAAAATGCCGATGCCGGGGTAGCCGTTGATTCTTTTGTTGCGAAGGTATTTTTCTATTTCTGATATTTCAATCGAATCGGACAGAAAGTTGTTGGCGTCGTTCTTCTTTTTCATGATGAACGGCGTCAACGCGTTGTATGAGGGGAGCGTGCGCAGGCGCCTCCCCTCACGCCTGTCTCCGATGCGCCGCTTTCTAGTTCTTGTTGATGCCGGTCTAGCCGTCGCAGCCGAAGTCGCAGCCGATGTTGAAGCAGTATCAGCAGCCGCAGGCTCGGTCGCTGTTGTTGTAGTTGCTGTAGCAGTGGTCGAATCCGTTGCAGTAGTCGATGTCGCCATGTTGCATCACCTAATTTTATATTTGTGTTGTGAATCCGCTACTTACTATACTACATATCTTTTGGCATATCAATGGAAACATTTTCGCAAACAGCCACAATTCGCGCCATCTTATGCAAGCGTGTGAACCGAGGTTGTAAAAAACAAACGCTTGAAAATCTTTTTTTCAAATAAGGCTTGTCATTTCGTAGAAAATTATGTATATTTATGTGAGTCAAACGTTATGTTTCTCATCACATGATTTTATGGAGGTGTGTATGGTGTCATTAGAAGCGATAAAGAGCATCAGCGCGACCGAGGACGAAGCCCGCCAGGCCAAGCTGGACGCACAGCAAAAAGCACGGGAGGCTGTTGAAGCGGCCGAAAGGACCGGCAAAGAATCGGTAGCTTCGGCGGCCGTCCGCGCCGAGTCCGAGATTGCCCACCTCAAACACGCTGCCGACCAAAAAGCGGCGGAACAAGCGCAGGAGCTGGCTTCGACGACCGCGAACCGCCAAGCGGCACTACGCGCCCGCGCGGAGAGCAGGCTGGACAAGGCCGCTCAGCTCATTATCGAAAGGATAGTGAACGTCTGATGGCAATTGAAAAGATGAAGAAGCTCCGCCTGCTCGTCTCGCGAACGGACAAGGACGACGTCCTGCGCGAGCTCATGCTGCTTGGATGCGTCGAGGTTTCCGAGCCCGATGAGATGCTGGAGGACCCTGAGTTCGCGGAACTGGTCGGGCGGGAGGATGCCGAGCTGGAGCGAAGGCGCGCCGAGCACGCCGCGCTGACGCGGAGCATGGAAATCCTCAATAAATATGTCCCGGTTAAAACCGGAATGTTCGCCGCCAGGCCGGACGTCACTGAGGAGCTGCTACTCAGCGAGAGCGACACATCGATATGCCTGGAGCTGTCCAAGACGCTCGTCACATTGGACGACAACGTGCGCAGGCTGACCGCGGAGGAGACCAATGAGAAAAACCTCATAGAAGCGTTGACGCCGTGGGCGGGGCTCGACCTTTCGCTCGACAGCGAGGGGACCTCGACAACCTCGGTCATGCTTGGCGCGGTCGCCGCGACCGTCGACCTCGATGCGATGAGGGGAGATATTGCTTCCGCCGTCGATGAAGCGGACATGTTCACAGTTTCATCTAACAAGGAGCAGCATTACCTGTGTATAGTTTGCCTGCGCCAAAAGCAGTCAGCTTTGGCGGAGGTTTTAAGGAGATACAGTTTCGCGCTCACCACGCTCAGGCATCTACCGGGAACAGCGGGCGAGCAAATCGCAAAAGCGGAAGCGCGTCTTGTGGAGCTGGCGAGCGAGAAGGCCGACCTCATCGCGCAGATAACGGCCGCAGCGGAATATAGAGAGGCGCTGCAGCTTTGCTTCGACCACATCTGGACGAAGATTGAACGAGCGGAAGCCGGAGAAAAGCTGCTCGGCACCCGCTATTCCGTCGTCCTCACGGGCTGGGCGACCGCGCGTTCGGAGCCGCAGCTTGCGGAGATGCTCGGGAAGTATTCGTGCGCCTGGGAGTTTACGGACCCCACGCCCGAGGAATACGAGAAGGTCCCCGTGCTCCTCAACAACAGCGCCGTCACGCGCCCGCTCACGATGGTCACGGAAATGTACAGCCTGCCCGCATACGACGGCGTTGACCCGAACCCGCCGATGATGCCTTTCTTCGTCCTGTTCTACGGCCTGATGATGGCGGACATCGGATATGGGCTCATTATGATGATCGCGGCGATAATCGTCAAGCGCAAGAAGCCCAGAGGCGGCATGCGCAACTTCTTCGACCTGCTCTTGCTATGCGGGATTTCGACGTTCGTCGTCGGCATACTGACGGGTGGCTTTTTCGGGGACGCCCCGGAGCAGATTGCGGGGCTTTTCGGAGCCAAGTTCTCAATGCCGGCGCTCTTCGACCCGTTGAACAACACGATGGAAGTGTTGATAGGCGCCCTTGCGCTGGGGGTCATCCATGTCTTTTTCGGCATGGGGATCAGCTTTAAGAAGCAAATCAAGGACGGCCACGTCCTGGATGCCATTTTCGACATCGGCTCGTGGTGGATACTATTCATAGGCATAGCGCTGGGCGCATTGAACGTGACCTGGTGGGTCGCCATCGTCGGCGTCGCTATGATCGTCCTGACGGGCGGGCGCTCGAAGCCGAACATCATCGGGAAGCTGGCGAGCGGTCTTGGCAGCTTATACAACATAACCGGATATTTCGGCGACATCCTTTCATATTCGCGTATCATGGCGCTGATGCTTGCGGGCGGCGTCATCGCGCAGGTCTTCAACAAGCTGGGCGTCCTGACGGGCAACATCGTCACGTTTTTGATCATATTCGCCCTCGGACACGCTTTGAACTTCGGCCTCAACCTCCTGGGCTGCTTCGTGCACGACATGCGCTTGCAATGCCTGGAGTTTTTCGGCAAATTCTACCAGGACGGCGGCAAGCCGTTCCACCCGCTCAGCGTTAAAACAAAATACAACAACGTCATAAGCAAATAACTCCTCGTCAAATAAGCACTATCTATATGGGGATGGGTATGTACTTGAAATGTTGATTGATGGTATTTGGTACACCTTCCGAGAATTGCCATTCAATAACACATTAAGACCTTTGCCGATTAATGGGAGCCGTGAAGTGAAAGTGTACCTCGATTGGTATCGGGATGTTATGGATATCGGAATATATAGGATAATATCTACATTAACAGAAAGAAATGG
>JGI24702J35022_10000556_pt1 | contig 22577 bp, 10 predicted proteins | sample TergutTh196P4_FD_35022 | JGI IMG/M metagenome (IMG submission 35022)
GCAGGCAGTGACGCGGATGATGGTGGGCGCAGTGGCGGCGTGAGCAGCGGCGGCGTGAGCAATGTTGCCGCAGGCAGTGACGCGGATGATGGTGGGCGCAGTGGCGGCGTGAGCAGCGGCGGCGCCAGTGCAAGCGTAGAGTATCTGGATAGCTTGATTAAAAAATACGACGCTTTGACTCTCTCATATGAAATGGCAGGCGGATACGAATACCGGAGCAGAATACGAGGCGTAATGAAGGGCCTCGAGATCGGTGGCAGCGATATTGGTAACGACACGCCCATATCAACGTTGAGCAGCGGGCAGAAAGCCAGGCTTTCACTTGCGCTGACGCTTATTAACCTGCCGGACATATTGCTGCTTGATGAACCGACTAACCATCTGGATATGGATTCGTTGAAATGGCTTGAGGATTATCTCAGAAACTACAAAAAGTGTTTTGTCGTGATTTCGCACGATAGATACTTTTTGGACAATGTGACGTCAAAAATCATAGAGATAGAAAACCGCTCTACTGTTACATACAACGGAAATTACTCCTTCTACTTAAGAAAAAAAGCCGAGGACCGGGAACTTCAAATGAGACGTTATGAAAACCAGCAGAAGGAGATTTCCAGGCTTGAATCGTTTATCAAACAACAAAGGCAGTGGAACCGCGAGCGTAATATAATCGCTGCGGAGAGCAGGCAAAAAGCCATCGACAGGATTGATCGCATTGAGAAGCCAAAGGATATCCCGAGGAAAATCAATATCAGATTTCAAAAAGCAGCAACAGGCGGAAACGATGTGTTGTATATTGATAATGTTTCAAAGGGTTTTGGCAACAGACTGCTTTTTTCGGGTTTTTCTTCCGTTGTCAAAAGGAATGATCGAGTTTTTGTAATAGGGCCAAATGGATGCGGTAAATCAACACTGTTAAGTATTATTGCCGGGCGACTTGCTCCTGACAGTGGTTGTGCGGAATTGGGCTACGGTATAAGGCTTGGTTACCATGACCAGGAGCATATCGACCTTAACGATGAGAGATCTGTGCTTGAAGAAGCCCTAAATGAGGATAATGGCTCTGCAATAACTGATGTGAGAAATCTTCTGGCTTCCCTCCTGTTCTATGGAGATGACGTTCAAAAGAGAATTAAATTGTTGAGCGGAGGCGAAAAGAGTCGCGTCGCCCTGGCAAAACTGATCCTATCCGGAGCAAACCTTCTATTGCTTGATGAGCCGACAAATCACTTGGATATTGCCTCAAGAGAGGCTTTAGAGAATTCCCTCCGGGCGTTTAGCGGCACGATTATCACTGTTTCGCACGACAGATATTTTATCAAGAATTTTGCCACACGCATATTCTACTTTGACGGCGCCGGAGTTGTGGATTTCATGGGGGGTTATGAAGATTACCTTTCAATAGCTGAAGAGAACGCCGCTGTCGCAACAAGAATCGATTCCTCTTTATCGGATGCTAGCAGAGAAGGCGTCGACTGGTTAGGTAACAATTGGCTGGGCGAAAACCGGACTGCCGTTTACCAACCAGACAACATCCGGCTTGGTACAAACGAGCAGGGTGAAAACCGGATTGGCTTCGACAGGCAAAGCGGCAATATGCAAAGCTACTACAGGCAAAGTGAAAAACCAGGTAAGAAAGAATCGCTTAATAAGCTGGAATACAATAGAATCAAAGAAGTCAGATCAATTCAGAACAGGCTTGCAACCCAACTCAAAAGGGCTGAGGATCAGATTGAAGTAATCGAAAGGCGATTATCGGAAATAGAATCCGAGATGGCCGACGAAAAAAACATCAGTGACCACGAGAAGCTAATAGTCTTGTCCGGTGAACAGGACGAATTAAATGTCTCACTCGAACATTGGCTCAAACAATGGGAGCACCTATCAAATGCTAATTTGGAAACAATCAAAGATCCGCAATGATATATGATGATCCGCATCAATTCCGGCTTAAGTTACTCGTTTAATATTGGCGTTCCTGGGTCGTAAGTTGCTAGTCATCGTTTGTAACATTCACATGGCACATTTTCATCGTAAGCAACGCAGCCTTGTGGCTTTCCTCCGTCACGCCCGCACAGCATCGGGCGTCAACAGTTATCTCTGTTTCAGGCGTCTGCGCCTTTAGTATGAGCGCGTTAGATACAACGCATATGTCCGTGCATAAACCGCACAATTCAACTTCATCAAAACCGCCCGCAGCTATTTCCTTTGCAAGATCCAATGAGCCAAAATTAGGTTTATCAAACACTTCGCCATCACGCGCATCCAATCCGGACTCAATTAAATGCCCTTCTGTACCTTTGATGCAATGGGCTACCGGCAAGTATTTTCCCTCCAACGTTTCTAGGTAATTGTTAGAGTGCGTATCGCGGGTAAAAATAACCTTGTCTCCATTCTGTCTGTATTCGTGGATTTTTGCCGCCACGCTCGGCAAAATCCGCCTGGCTTCCGGCGTTCCGAGCGCACCGGTAATAAAGTCATTCTGCATATCGATAACAACCAGTAGCTTTTTCATTTTCACAATCATCCCTCGCTTTGCGTTTTATTCGGTTTCGGTTTCTTAACAAAAAATACTTTAGTCTTATTGCTGCCAATCTGGCTTTTGTATTTGAGAATGTTCATCTTATCTTCAATCTCTAAATCTCTTGCGCCAGCTAATGATTCTATGTGATGCCGGAATTCATGTCGTAGCGTCTTACGCACTTCCTTACGTAGTTTTTCCGGATTTGGGTTCTCGCCATAGATTTTTATAAACGACCCGTAGAAAATGGCAATATACCGCCCGAGTCCGGGGATCTGCACTCTGTACTCCCCTAAAGTGTAAAGAGGGCTAGGCCCTATCGAAGCCGGATGAAGCTGAGCCTCAGGTAATACCACTACGCCCCCGTTTAACTCTTTAAAAAGTTCGCCGGGTATTTCACTGGAAATCTCTTCTAACATCATATGAAAGCTATCAATATCCACTTTTATTAGCCCAACCTTCCCTTAGATCCATCGGCGTCTGTTGCAATAGCGCCCGTTTGACGCTCTTTACAGCGTCCAAATTACGCTTTTTCGGCGGGGTGGCTTCTCATTGGCGATTATCCTCTTTGACAAGTCTTGCATATGCCCCGTCCATTGCCATAAGCTCCTCATGCGCGCCGCTTTCAATAATCTTCCCACCGTCAAGTACATATATCATATCGCAGTCTCGAATAGTTGACAACCTGTGGGCTATAAGTATTGCCGTGCGCCCGTAGACAAATTGCTCAATCGAGTTTTGTACCAGTTTTTCCGTTTCAGTATCAATATTTGCCGTGGCTTCGTCAAGAACAAGAATCGCCGGGCGGTGCGCTATCGCCCGGGCGAAAGATAACAGCTGCCGCTGCCCGGTTGAAAAATTCAGCCCCCGCTCAGTTAGCTCGGTATTTATCCCGTCCGCCTCGTCCAGGAATGTGTCTGCATACGACGCTTCGATTGCTTCAACAACTTCCATGTCCGGCATATTCGAATGAAGGCGGATGTTTTCAGCCACTGTGCCTGTGAAGAAAAACACATCCTGCTGTACATACGATATCCCCTCGCGCAAAGCCCGCAGCTTCCAATCAGTCACAGGCGCCCCATCCACAAGAATTTCTCCTCGGGAAGGCAGGAAATAACGACCAATGAGATTTGCTATTGTTGTCTTGCCGGCGCCTGTGGCGCCAACAAAGGCCGCTTTCTGCCCGCGCTTCACCCTAAAGCTGATCCCTTTCAGGACGTAATCGTCGTTATTGTAGGCAAACCAAACGTCACGAAATTCTACGTCTCCAATAACCGGCCCACTGTGGACGCCTGCGTCGGGTTCTTCCAACTCCTTTTCATCCAGCAACGCAAATATCCGACCTGCTGATACAACTGCGGATTGTACAGTAGTATAGTTTTCGGCAAGATCGTTTATCGGCTCAAAAAACCGTTGTATATATGCCGTAAACGCATACAATACGCCTAATTCAAGTCCCCCTACCGATATCCGGTTGAATGAAAATAGTATGAGCAGCACTATCACCAACGTGTTAATAACCTCCATCACGGGCCGTAGTATGCTGTTGTAAAAAACTTGAGTCATTGTGGTCTTGTAGTACTCCTTGTTTAGTTCGTCAAACTCTCCAAACTTCTCCTTCTGCCTGTTAAATATTTGTACTATCCACATCCCGGCGATGTTCTCGGCGAAGAACCCGTTGATCCGACCTATTATCGTTTTCATTTTTATAAAGTTACGTCTGAGCCTTGGCTTAACAATTATTGTCAACGACAGAATAAGAGGTACACACACAAATGAAATCATTGCAAGCTTCAAGTCCATGCTCAACATCACAGCAACTACGCCCGCCAGCAGCGCGATATCCTTGAACAGGCTTACAATCACATCCGTATAAAACTCGTTTATGGTTTCAACGTCGTTAGTCGCCCTGGTAATCAACCTTCCGCTCCCGTACCGGTCGAGCAGTGCGACCGGCATTCTCAGAATATGCGACGTCACTTTCATGCGCATATCGTGGAGCATGCCCTGTCCTATCCAGGCAATTATCCGGCTTTGTAGAATTGCGGCGCCTGAACCTAAGAGGGACGTCAACATATATATAATACCCATTCCTGTCACAGACCGGACAAACCCCTCCTCCGGCGCCCTCTTTATCAGATAATCGTCAATGACCGTCTTGGCTATATATGGTTTGAACAATTCACATAGGATCGATGCCAAAATGCAGAGCATACATAAAACAAGTTTTGGCGCATATGGCTTAAGTTGTTTGGTTAGCCTCCAAAGATCGTTTTTCCTCGTTGTCCCCGTGATATTGTCTAAATCATGTGACAGCTCGTCGGGCGCATCTTCTTTTGCGGCTTTGCCAAAACCATTGCGCATTTTGTCGGGCGCCTCTTCTTTTGCAGCTTTGCCAAAACCATTGCGCATTTTGTAGGGCGCCTCTTCTTTTGAGGCTTTGCCAAAACCATTGCGCATTTTGTCGGGCGCCTCTTCTTTTGCAGCTTTGCCAAAACCATTGCGCATTTTGTAGGGCGCCTCTTCTTTTGCAGCTTTGCCAAAACCATTGCGCATTTTGTAGGGCGCCTCTTCTTTTGTGGCTTTACCTGAATCAGCCTTCAACATGTCGGTCGCCCCCTCTCTGCTGCTCCCTAAATGCTTCCGCATATAGCCCATTCAGCTCCATAAGCTCACTATGTGAACCCTGTTCAACTATTCGTCCGCCATCTAAATAGATTATCCTATCACAGAAGGTCAATGCGCTTAACCTATGGGCTATTATTATAAGAGTTGGAGAGTCATCAGAGCGCTCACACATTAACCCTTCAAGAATGTCCTTTTCAGTCAGGGCGTCCACTGCGGATAGCGTGTCGTCCAGAATTAGGATGCAGGGTTTTCTTGCCAACGCTCTGGCGAGCGCAAGACGCTGTTTCTGTCCGCCCGAAATCCGCGTTCCCCTTTCCCCTATCTGAGTATCATAACCGTCCCGGAATGAATTAATGTCACCATCAACTTGTGCAATTTCAGCCGCTCGCACGACGTCCTCATGAGCCGCGTTCGCAAAGAATCTTATATTATTCTCAACTGTATCGGAGAAGAGAAATCCGTCTTGTGGTACGAAGCCAATTGCTTCACGGATGGCTTTTGCAGGTATAGTAAGTATATCTACACCGTCAATAAAAATTGCGTTTGGGGGCGGGTTATAGAGTTTTACCAGTAAATTTACAAGCGTGGTCTTCCCGCTCCCTGTGCTTCCGGTAACGCCAAGCCGCCCTCCTAAAGGAACGCTGAATGATATATCCGTAACGGCTGCAGCTCCTGTAACAGAATTGGATGTGTTAGCCGAAGCAGCATTTTCGACGACGGGAGCGCCTGCATCAGTAATAGTTTTTACTGCAGTTTTAGTTTTGGCAGCGGATGTGGTTGCGGCGAAAACAGCGTCGGTGGTGGGAGTGGGAGTTGCAGTCGCAATATCAGTTTTGGTAGCGGAATTGCCTGCCAAATTAGCATTTTCAGCGGTGGGCGCAAGTGTCTCCGGATATGTGAACGAGAGGTTTCTCACTTCGATCGCGCCATGAATAACTTTATCATAATCTAAAAATTCAAATTCGGGGATTGAAGGTTCGTCGAATATGGCGTTCAGTCTTTTCAACGAAGCCAGACCGCGCTGAAGAATATTTACAACCCCCGCAAGATGGGCAACCGGGGTTTGAATCAATGCAAGACACCCAAAGAACGTCACTACCCCGCCAACTGACAGATCACCGCTAATAACCATCCTGCCGCCAATAATAAGAGCAATTGCGTAGCTCAACCCAAACGCCATAGATACGATAGGGCGCATCCACGACGAAGTGTTTGCCAGGTCTACGCCCGCCTGCTTCATCTCTCCGCTAACCTTTTCAAAATCAGCCTCTCTAGAGTCTTCCCTGGCAAAGCTCTTAATAGTCTTCGCGCCACTTATTGTTTCATTGAGCTGGCCTGACACACGGGAGAAAAGCCCCTGCACCCTGCCAAACCCTTGTCGAACCCGTTTCCCAAGAACCGCTAGTATAGCCATTGTTATCGGCACGGGTAAAAAAGCGAGCGCCGTCATCATTACTCCCGCAGTTGAGAGCATATTGAAAATGGCAAGTGAACCCGTTATTATTCCATTGGCGCCCAATGCCAAAACCGGTCCGAAAGTCGCGCGTACAGCGCTAATGTCGTTCACAGCATATGCCATAAGGTCTCCCGTTTGTCTCATAGAAAAAAAATGCCTGGGCATAGACTGTAGTTTTTTAAACAGCGCCTCACGCATATAATTTTCCATCACGCGCGCATTTCCTACAATGAACAGACGCCAGATGAATCTGGTAACAAATGACCCTGACGCAATCAACATTATAATGACCGCCATCCGCCAGACATCCATCCAGTGAGGGTCAGGCGCCCTCATAATATCAATTGTCGCTCCCAGAGCAAGCGGCCCCTTTGAATGAATATACGACGACACAAACATTATTATAAGTCCGGGAATATAGCGCCACCCATAGCGCTTAAAAAAGCCTTTCAGCAAATTATTGACCGTCTCCTTCTTAATAGACGTTAACTCTCGTGACCGTCCTCGTGATTGTTCTCGTGACCGTCTGCAAGATCACATAAAAGAGACGGAGGCCAAAGCCCCCGCCTCAAACTTCCTTTGCTATGCAGTTGCTTTGCTACGCCTTCGCTTCGCTATGCTATGATACGCTTCGCTACGCCATTGCTTTGCTGCGCCGCGCCATCGCTTTGCTTCGCTTCGCTATAACAAGCAATGACTTGCAATGCTCTGCTTAGCTTCGTTATAACAAGCAATGACTTGCAATGCTCTGCTTCGCCATTGCAATACAACGACCAGGTGATAAATTAGTATTTCCCGTATTGGAGAGTGGTGTCAAACATCGCCTGCAAGTTTTCAAATGGACCCTCTTCGAGACCAATTGCGTTGTCCATTATAAATCCGCCACCGGGCGCGCATATCTCAATCATTTCCTTTGTTTCATCAATGACCTGCTGCTTCGACCCGAACATAAGCGACGCAGTTGGTAAGTTGCCGCATATACAGGCCACCTTCCCGACTGTTTCTTTCACTAGCTTAATGTCCGTCTCCTCAAATAAGTAGATGACTTTTCCCTTTGGTATATCAGAAATGATATCCAACCTGGTGGCATACTTCCCTTCGCAAAATACATATGGTACGCAATCTTCTTCTATGATGGCAAGCATGAGGTTCTTTAATCCAGGCCAGTAAAATTTGAGATACTCGTCACGACTCATGAACTCGTCAACGCCGTTATGCAGAGGTATAAAGCAGAATTTTGCGCCGGTAGCCCTAATAGTTCCCACTGCGTTCTGTATTGATATCGCTTCAAATTTTCCGAGGATTTCAAGCAGCTCTTCAGGGCGTTCTCTCATATCCTCAAGCACCCGCATTATACCCCTTATATTGTCCGCAAACATATCAAACGAACAGTTCACAGCAAATTTTGCACCCACCGGGAAGCCCAGCGACTCAACAAGCCCTGTTAGATAGCCCATGTCGCCAAACCACTTACCAATATGGACGGCGGAGTGCATGAGGGTTAGAAGCGCCTCCTTGACCTCGGGGTCGCCAAAGGGCAAAAGGTTGATGAATTGTGAAAACTCAACAGGATATTGTAAGTTGATCTTGCTCAGGCCTTTAAGAGCTTTGAATTTTCTGGGATATAATTTTGTCAGGAAAAACTGTGTGGGGTCAAATATCAACTCGCTAAACTCGTCATCCTCAATGTATGTGCCATCCAGTATTTGATAACCTTTATTTAACGGTATGCCAAACCCACCGCCCGGCCATTTTATGAACTGAGCGTCAAGGAGTTCCATGGGTGGGATCGGATAGTTCAAAGGCGCCCATGCCAAGTCCGGTTGAAACTGCTCAAAAAACTGTCTTACGCCGCTTTCAAACAGGCGTGCGTTGATCATAACGTCAAACATGCTAATTCCATACGCGTTTGCGTAATATGAGCCGATCTTAGGCGCTATCGGCACACGGTCGGTTTTTTCAAATGCAACTGTGGAAAGAATCCTGTTTAGCCTCTCTTGAAAGAGAACTTCATTTGTTGACATATAAACACCTCCGAAGTATGATTTGTTAGATACGATTATATCTCAGCTATGGCAGTTTGTCTATAAAACTGTGGGTTATTTGCGCCTTTTTCTTCGATATGTCTAATCATTGATATCTACCGGGGAGTAAAACTCACAATCTTACTTCTGGATATGGAGCCTTGGCCGTCATTGTATTCTATATATGCGTAATATGTCTTTCCGTTTGTCAGACCCTTAATCTGAGCTCCTTTTGCGTTCCATGTCAAATTGCTGTACCTGAAAAACGAACCGTTTTCGCCGGTCTCTGACAAGTAGGCTGTATAGCCATTGCCATTAGCTGACTTGATGGCAAAGTTAATTTCAGCCTGTTTGTTGCCCACCGATACGCCTGTAATGATGATCTCACCCACCGCTACGTTTTCCTTCCAAGCGGCATACAGTGTCAGGTTCGCCATGACAGGCGCGTTGAAATCATAGAGTATGCCCGCAGTACTGCCAGTGCGCCAGCCGTCAAACGTGAATCCCAATTTGACAGGATCGGCAGGTATTATAACCTTCACGCCAGCGTTTACTGTTGTTGACGTGATCTTGCCGTCTACGTTGAAACTAACGGTATATGTCGGTTTCGGGTTCACTGTGACGGTGAAGCTAGTTGATTTCGTGACGCCTCCTTCGGTGTAGCTGACCGTAACTAACAGCGTACCTACAGTGTTCAGAACTGCGCCATCGGCGGGGCTATAGCCAGGCACGATTTTTGTGCTCCCATCACTGTACCGGGCAGTAACAACCAAACCCGAAAGGTTAAGGGGTTCGCCCTGAGTATAGACCGTCTTTGACGGGCTGGTCGTGACTGTGATGCTGTTAAGCACAACGAGCTTGGTATCAATCGTGACAGCAAAACTGGTAGTTTTCGTAACGCCGCCCTCGGTGTAGCTTACCGTGACCGTCTGTGCGCCGACAGTATTCAGAACTGCACCGTTGACGGGGCTGGTGGTATAGCCTGACACAACTTTCGTGCTCCCATCGCTGTATGAGGCAGTGACAACCAAGCCCGAAATGTTAAGGGGTTCACCTTGGGTGTAGGCTGTCTTTGACGGTCCGATCATGATTAAGATGCTGTCAAGCTCAATGCGCATAGGGTCGACCGTGATGGTAAAACTGTCGGCTTTTGTGACGCCGTCCTCGGTGTAGCTTACCGTGACCGTCTGTGCGCCGACAGAATTCAGAACCGCACCCTCGGCGGGGCTGGTGGAATAGCCTGACACGGCTTTTGTGCTCCCGTCGCTGTATGAGGCGGTTACAACCAAACCCGCGAGATCGAGGGTATCGCTCTGAGAATAGGCTATTTTCGTTGGATTCGCAGTCACCGCGACGTCTTCCAACATAATCGGCGCGGACGCGTCCTCCTTTACATAATATACGTGCACGACGGGGTCGTTATACATGCTGTATGTTCTGTACGCAAACATCGTGTAAAGATACAGCAAACGGGTATCCGGATCGAAGCAGGAGCCCGCAACATATTGGTTGTCGCTGGTCGGATCATATGGAAATTTCACAATAGCGATGCTGGAAGGCTCAATTCCGTCTTTGGAAATCTCACCTAATGCGGCTTGGCCCAGTGTATCGAAGTCATAGAAATACCAGGCGTTTTGGTTTTTAGCGTTCCAGTTGTTCCCGCCTTCGTCATAGCCGAGGCGCCCGATTACTTGTCTGGCAAAGACGACATAACCGTTTTTATCAGGCAGGTCAATGAACACGCCACTTTTGATACTGTCGCCGCTGGTCCAATGTCCGAGCCAGGGAGCAGTGGGTAGCGGGTTATAATACATGAGCGGGATATAATTGCCGTCCCGGACACAGCCTCCTCCATTTTGGGTATAGTACATAACAGGCAGTAAATCCATTTCATCGGACTGCATATCCAATGAAACAGCGGCAAAGGACGGTCCCCAGCCCGCCGTTGAAACGATCGAATAAGTCCCCCCAAATCCCAGCGCCAGCTTACGTCCGCCCGTATACTTTTCCGCAAAACTGTCCGGGAGCCGCGTGACGCCGCCCCAGAAGGATTTCATGGGTGCTCCTCCCATGTCATGCGGCTGGAACCACCTCTTTACCTCGGTCAGAACGCCGTTGTCCAGGCGAGCTGCCCGCAGGGTCTGGAAGCTGATGGCGCCCGAGGTGTAATACGAGTGTAAGTTAGTCCAGTAGAGAAGACCAGCGGTCTGGTCATACCACATAGTACCGTTTTCGCTGGCTGCAGGATCCAAGGGCAAATTGCCGAACACCGCGCGCAGAGGAGCAACCGGCACGTCGCCGGCGTCGCTTCCGCTGAATTTGCCCAACTCGGGTATGGCCACCTCATAGACGCTTTCCTGATAAGTACCTGTTGTCAAAAGCATGCGCTTTTCACCATTAACTGTCCGCAGTGTGATACCGCTGTTGAAAAACGCCTTTTCATCTTGGGGCACATCGGGTACCTTGGGTAGTGAGAAACTTCCCGCGTATTCGAAATCATTAATGTCCAGCACCCCAGGTATGTGCGGTTTCTCCGGAGGAGGCGCGTCTGTCCGCGGAACGGCGTTGACTTTTACAGCCACTATGTCGCCGTAAAACGGCTTGGTCGTGTAGGTGTAGCCGTAGGCTGTAACCCAGTCGGCCAACTGCCAGATCATGGTATAGTCGCCAGGCTCGGCTGGGGCGCGCAAGATTGTGCTGTAGATATTTGTTTCACCGGGCGCTGTTTGTTTCCCATGACCGTATGATATGAAGAACACGCCAAAGGTCTCGTTATAATCGGGGCCGCGGCTGAGGAACGACGCGGCGCGCTCTCCATCCCCCCAAATTTCTGTGCCGGTGTTCTTCATGGCAACCTCGAATCGGAAAACCTGACCGGCCGGAATTGTCACCGGCGCGTCGCCGGATGCATACGCGGCCCCGTCGACTGTGACGGAGATCAGTTCGGCGTCCAGTTCCAGCGCACCCGTCGCTTGAGCATAGAAGGCATTATAATCTTCTATAAAGTTTTTCAGGTATTTATTGAATTGCCGCGATTGATCTACACCTGATAGTTTCGGATCATCAGGGAGCGGGAAAAACTGAGCGTACAATGCATCAATTCCCTTATAGCTTCGAGATGATAGCACGCCATTGATTCTCCCTTCCAGTACGTCCCATCCAGGAGGTTTAATCAGTTCTGTCATCGACTCTTCAAGGTTATCCGCAGAGATAATGCCATCCTCTGCATTCCCAATGGCTTGGTCTGCCGCTGACATAACCGGCGCCGCCACCAAGGCTGTCGAGATCACGAAGCATAGCAGGATGGTTAATGCTCGATGTTTGGTTAAAACCTGGAATATTCTTTGTATCAGGTACATTTTCTGTTCCCCTTTCAGTATATTTTTTTGTCTTTTTTCCAAAGATGACTTTCCTCGTTATCAATCCTACTCCTGCTGCAAAACCAATCAGCTTCGTCTCCTGCGACAGACAATAATGCAAAATGTATTATAGTTATCGTTTTCTTTAGTAATATCCAACAATTTTGGACAATAAAAGTATATAGACGTCAAATAGCATTGTCAATCGTTTCGGAGTGTTGTATCGCGGAATTAATCGGATACACCGGATACACCGAATTCACCAGATTTACCAGATTCACTGAATTCACCGAATTCATTGATTCGAAACAGTAGACGCCAAAAACGGACGTTTCATTTTTCGAAGCATCCGTTTTCGCAGTGCAATCCTCTTGAGTTATTTATGTGTCAGGCATACAGTCATCGTCTGAGAAAGTACCTAAGCCATCCTCCACACATGCACTTTAGGTTATCCTTTGCGCATGCACTCTAAGTTATCCTCCGCGCATGCACTTTAAGTTATCCTTTGCGTATGCACTTTAAGCTGTCCTTTGCGTATACACTTTAAGTTGTCCTTTGCGTATACACTTTAAGTTGTCCTTTGCGTATACACTAAAATTAGATTTGCATGAGATGCGACTTGTCGCCGCCCTCCATAATAAGGTTACTGCTGGTTTTGGTTGCCTTTGTTGTTGCCTTGGCTGTTTCCGTTATTGCCGGAACTTGTCGGAGCACCCGCATAGACGTCAGTGATTTTGTTGTTACCGTTTACAACAACGGTGACTGTGTATCCGCCAACTTGAACGGTTTGTGTTCCATTTGACTTCAGCTTAACCGATTGAGCGATCGTCGTTTCAGCGCCGCAGACTGAGCATACGCATTTAACAGTGATTGTCACGGTGGTGTTGTTTTGCAGATTGGTGTTCGAAACCGTAGCTGAAACTGCGACATAACTATGTCCGAGGGCGGGGATCACTACATCAGCCTCAAGCAGTGCGCCACATATCGCACAATAGACATCTTTCAGACCGGGTTCCTCACAGGTAGGTTCAAGGGTTACGACGTCGTATGTGTCGCCGTCATGAGCGCACCCTTCCCATTCGACTTTCAGGGGCAGGACCTCTGTGAAGTTGACATCGATCGTGATTATTCCCGCACTGTCGGCGACGAGAGTCACAGGCGCAAAATTAGTGTCGTCATAATCATAATTTGATATTGTATATTCGACGCCTGGTGTAAGGCCGCGCAACTCCGCAGGGCCTGTGTAGTTCATGGATGTTTCGCCACCGCCGGCGTATGCCGAGCCGCCGGTGAAGGAACTGACCGGCGCGCTTGACGCGAAGATACTATAGTATCTCGTATCTTTGTCCGATCTGTCATACGCCAAAACCTCCGGATAATCGAAACCGAATTTGTACAAATCAAGGTATTTGCCTTTTGACAAGCCTTCTTCAGCGGCTATTGGGAAGTATTTCAATATAGTGGCGCTTGGATCGTTCCCATTGACGTTATAGAATTTGGATTCCATAATGTAACCCGCCGCCATGAGGCTTTTGCATCTGCTGCCGAAGTTCTCAACATGATCGCTCACAGCCGTTGCATTGTCGCCGTACAATCCCTTCCACATTCTAATTGAGTAACGAGCCTTGCGAACGTTTGAGCTTCCGGGGTCGCCGGTGATTGGGCGGTTAGTGCCAGGCTGGGTAAAGAAGCCCATCATCGTGCCACACTGGCAGTGTTTTATCCAGGGGTCTTCTCCAAGAATCTCTTTGGCTTTGTCATAGATGGTCTTCCAGTACATCGAGAAGTTCTCAATACTGGCGTTAGGGTTGCCGTCATGACCGTGGCCGATGGCGAAGCATTGCGACGTGCCCCACTGCGTATCGATTTTAAGGCCGTCAAACCCGTATTCGGCAAACATCAGGTTGCAGAAATAGTCTGTATACTCTTCCAGAACTCTCGGATTGCCAAGGCAGAGTTCAGCTGTACCGTTTTGCGGATAGTACCCGCTCTGTCTTCTGTACCAGGGCCTGTTCGAACCGGTCTGACCAGGTAAAAGCGCGCCTGTTAAGGGATCATACTCCGCTGCGTTTGCGGTTATCAGATAATCAGGGTGTTCATCGGTAAACGGCGTATCGATCTGGATATTTCGACCGCTTATAGTCGCCCCAGATCCGGAGGCAGCAGAACTCCATCCAGTGTCTGAACCGGCATGCAGGAATACGCTCTCAGGCATACACCACGCCGCGGTCTTTAAGCCTTTTTCGTGCATAAAGTCATTCCACGCTCTAACGACCGCTTTTGTTTCCTCAAACGTAGTGTTTGGCAAGTTGAAATAGGTTGCAACATCCGCCCACTTGCCCGGGATAACCCTATAGTAGCCTTCGCCGCCTGCCTGCGCTGTTTGATAATTGTATGCGCCGCCGCCGGGCGACGCGTTGCTTGTGTTTGTTCCTCGAGGATACCACGCGGCGTCAAGAATGATGTACTTAATGCCCAGTTTCTGGAATACGCCATTATTGGCGTACCGGATTGCCGCTATAGGATTAAAGCCTTCGCTTCCGCCCCAGCTCTCCCAGGTGCCCAACCAAGCGTCTTCCGGGTAATTTGCAGGATCGGGGGAGGCAAAATAGTCGCTGGGCAACTCATATCCGTTTATTTCGATATTGGATATCCAAGACATCGCCTGTTCGTACATTTTCGATCCGGTATAATTATCGCCGGAGTAGACGCCAACGATAGACGTTCCAATCTCGGTAAGCACGCCTGACTGCAGTGTCTTACCTGGGAAGCCGACCCATGTGTAAGCCGTATCATGTTCGCCTGTAATTGCGCTGCCGCGCGTAGGGATTTCCATGCTGCGCACCATGGTAGGCATTGCCGAGCCAATTAAAACGCCCACGTTCTCGCCCCAGAATAAATTGAACGGAATTCCGCCGTTCTCGCCCCAGAACCAGTTGTTTCTGGAAACAAGGTCATTATTAGCGCATCTTGGAGCGTCCATCGTGGTGGAGGCTCTTGTGCCCATTGTGTTATACATCGGCATAACATAATCCATGCCCCAGACTAGCGTCGAACCCTGCTGAGTCCACAGTCCGGCTTCCCGCTTGTTTGCTATATAACGGCTCGCCGGCAGTGGATCGTGTATCTTAAAGTTGTTTTCAACGAATCTGGCTATACTGAGACTGCCTGCACTGTTGTAGCGATATTTCGTTGTTACAGACACAACTCCCGGATTCCTGTATGACGTCTCGATTACGACAATACGAGTAAGGTCGATAGCAGCGCTTTCACCAACTATCGTTAGCCTGTCGCCCTCTCCAAAATACCCTTCAACGTCTTCCTCATACTCACTTCCGATTAGAACAAAATCTTCGATAGCCGTTTCATTTCCCGCTACGCCGCCAGTGGACCTTGTTCCGGTTGTGAGATAACCTGATTTAGCGGAAAGGAGTTTCGCCGAGTTGTTATGCAAAGTTGTATTTCCAGTCCCGGCGCCAACAGACCAAGGGAGCCTTCCAGCCCAAGCAGTTTGTGTGGCGGCGTCAAGCCCTGTCGGCACAATGGGTTCTATCGCTTCTGTCATCGGGGTTAACGATCCGTCTTCTTCGACACGGTATATCGACAATGACGTATTTCTGTTTACTTCAACATATATCCCTTCTCCTTCAATGCTTACCGTTCTGGTTTCCCCTAAATCGCTAAAACTGAACTCGGCGTTGTCAAGTGACGCAAAAGCCGCCAGTACCGCCTCTTCCGCCACATCCTCTATCTCTTCTTCTACCTCTTCCTCCTCTACTTCTTCCTCCTCAATTGCCACCGGCACATCTATCTCTTCTTCGATTACCGGTTCTTCGTCGACATTTACTTCCTCCACCGCTTCAACAACATCGGGATCGTCGGCTGGAATTTCATCGACAGCGCCTACCGTCAATATTCCGGAGCACATGACTACAGCAAGCATTAATGCAATAAGTCTGAAATACTTTTTCATACATTTCTCCTTGAAGTTTATTGCCTCTTTCTATTCTGGAGTTGGGGTTCTCTGTTTTCAGCCGCATTGCTGTCGTGCAATGTGGTTAAACGGCCCTTTACTCTGGAGCGAGCAGCTCTGTTTTCAGCCGCGTTGCTGTCGTGCAATGTGGTTAAACGGCCCTTTACTCTGGAGCGAGCAGCTCTGTTTTCAGCCGCGTTTTTAGGGAACACGGTTAACCCATGACTTTTACTTACATACTATGCCCCGCAGTCTATTAATCGCGCTAAACACAACTTAAAAAGGCGTCTCCACTATACAGATGAAATCTGATGCCAAAGCAGGATTTACATCTACGGAGTCGCCTAAAAAAAGTCTCGCGTGAGCGCTGAAGTCCCAGGGCGTTTTTTCGCAATGCAGCTACACCCCCTTCCCAATATTTGCAACGCTGGGAAAATTATAACCCCATATCAGAAACTCGTCAACAAATTCCACATTATTTCAACAAGCTTCCACATTATTTCAACAAGCTATTTCCACTATTTTTACATCGTACAGTATTTCAACATTTCTAATCTGTTATATAAATTAATATTACTAAGACTAATTTTATGAATTAACTACATTGTTCAGCGGGGGAGTAACTCTTGATAAACAACAGACATCTGGTACCGACTTGCGGGCATACCCAGTTGATAACAGGGCGGACGTACTTAGTTAGTGATAACGATAGGAATACCCCATTAATGTCTGCGGCGGGCGTGCTTAATTGATGGCAGGCGTGCTTGATTGATGATAATTGACAGAAAAGTTGGGAGAGGTTAACATAAGTATGGATGTTCTTTTTTCACCGCCGAAAAAAGAACCAAAAAAGGCGCATGGGGTTCCGGTCCACCCGGACCCCTAAACGACCAGGGACAAGCCCTTGGACCCCAAAAACCGTGTCTGACGGAGGGGATTGCGGTCTGCAGGAAGAACATCCATACCGTTTTGTGCCTTCCGCAGGAAGGAAGGATGGATGGATGGCAGGCAGGCAGGAAGGAATGTTTAAGTATGAACGTTTTGGTTCCTTTGCGTTCATACTTTCGGGAGCTCAAACGTCCCGTAAGACGCTTGAGAAGCGGAGCAGCGCTGTGGAACTAAAAACGGGGCGCCCCACCACGCTCTATTCCCTCTCCTTTACTGCAGGATACGGGTATCCCCTATTCACACCCCGTGCCCAAGCCGGTATAGTTCATAGGGTTTTGTGTCTTTCTAAAGAAGGCGTGGTCGTTGGTGTGAACCGAGAAAAATGGAGGCAATAAGATGAGTGTTCAGGAATTCTCCGAACAGCATTTTAATCAGGTGATCGATAGACGAAATGCATACAGCGTAAAATACGACATGTCAGGTCATGGTAAGCCGATCGACGCCTTACCGCTCTGGGTAGCGGATATGGACTTCCGTTCGCCTCCCTGCGTAACAGACGCGATGATTCAACAGTGCAGACACGGTATTTTCGGATACTCTGACATCGACGACTCCTACTTCCACGCTGTAAAGGGATGGTTCTTGAGACGTTTTAGTTGGGAGGTCAAGCGTGATTGGTTAGTTGTGACGACTGGCGTCTCAAGCGCGGTTCATACCGCAATACGAGCTCTTTCCGAGCCGGGCGACGCTGTGCTCATTCAGGAACCTGTCTATCACCCGTTTGCCTCTGCTATTCGTGGAAATAATAGAAAACCCATTGTGAATGAGCTAGTATATTTAAATAACCGTTATTCGATCGATTTTGACGATTTCAAAGAAAAGATAGAAAAGAACAATGTAAAGTTATTCATTCTATGTAATCCTCACAATCCTGTCGGTCGGGTTTGGACTAAAAGCGAACTCTACAGAATGGGTGAGATTTGCGCCCAAAACAATGTTGTTGTTATATCCGACGAAATCCACCAGGATTTTATCTATGAAGGTCATAAACACAGAGTGTTTGAGATGCAAGATCCCAGTTTCCGCAATATGACCATAACTTGTACGGCGCCAACAAAGACTTTTAATCTCGCCGGAATTTCTATTTCTAATATATTTATTGCCAACCCATACATCCGAAGAAAATTTTTAGCGGAATTGTCGTTAAGCGGCATAGAGTTTCCCAACATAATGGGTATTGTCGCATGTAAGTCTGCCTATGAAAGCGGAGAAGAGTGGCTCAATGGCTTGTTAGAATATCTGAGCGGGAACATAGAGTATTTGAGAGAGTTTATTGCTGGCGCCCTTCCAAGGGTAAGGCTTGTGGAACCTGAAGGAACCTATCTTGCATGGCTAAACTTTAATAAACTTGAGTTTGTTCGCCGGAATTTATGCGAGGTTGTTCTAAACAAGGGGAAGTTGTGGCTTATAGACGGTACCGTGTTCGGCTCGGGAGGGGAGGGTTTCCTGCGAATGAACATCGCGTGCCCGCGAATCGTTCTGTGGGAAGCCATGAAGAGGCTTGAAAAAGCCGTCCGCTCTCTAAAAAAATGATTCATCTAGCCTGCTTCCATAACAAAATCTTAATCAGCCACGGCAGACAGCCAATTTGCACTATTTGGTCTATCCAGCCTATCTAACTTAACCGGTTAATTCACACCCTATTCGGTCTGTCAGGCTATCTAGTATAACCGGTCTGTTTGCCCCACTCGGTCTATCCGGTCTGACCAGTCTCATCAATCTGCTTTTTACCATATTTTTCAACCTGTAGATATACCCCAATATCAGCGGCGCGCCGGACGGATTCATCAATCGTATCAGATAGTGTGGCGTCTATACTATTTGTAGGTATTACAAGAATAAGCCTGCGGGACTTTATTTCCTCCGGGTTTATTGTTATGCCTTCCGATCCCCACGGTTGTGTTTGCCCTTTATAGGATATTACGTCATCAATATAGCTGTTTATAACCCTCGACAGCGTCTGTGAGTTCTGATAAGACGCCGCGGTTGTGTCAAGGCTCTTTATTAATGTTGCAACTCCCCCTTCAAAACTCGAAATGCCAGGAAAATTGTAAGGGAGGTTTCCATTAAATATCTCCCTTATTCTTCTCCCCCTTTCAAAATTGCCAAGAGACCATATGTCCTCATCTTCCTCATCATCCTCCTCTTCTTTCTCTTCACCATCATCGTCCGACTCGGCGTCATCACCCGCCCGCACACCATCGCTCCCAAACAACCACGCTCTGGCACACGCTTTTTGCGTCATTTCAAATTCGGAAAAGGCTCTGATCGACAGGGGCGGTTTCAAACTATATCTTACTTGTATAACAACGTCTTCACCGCCGTCCAGAAGGTATTCCGACGCTGTGAAATCAACTCCGTCATATCCATCCGCAACATTGAGTCCTCTCATCTTAACGCCGGCTTCACCCGAATCCGCCCCACCGCTGTCACCGAGATACTTCGAGGTAGCATATTTTGAATATAACCCGAAGACGAATCCGTTAACATTACCCTTTACGCAGGAAGCAACGAAGTCCAAAAAAGCGATCAGTTCGCTATTGATCTCCCTTGGGAGTAATGTTTCAAACTCCAGGGATTTCATTACGGTTTCCTCGGCTTTGTCCCGCGCCCTGTCAACGACGCCTTCGGCCTCTCTCTGAATATCAAGAAGCCCCAATTTTGCATAGACATAACTTGTGCCCGCAATCTCAACGGCGGTCTGTGTTATCGAGTGCTGAACGTATTCCTGCACATACACAACCCTTAAAAGAAACGCAAGCATCATGACAACGCACATAAACACAGGTAAGGCTACCGCCGCTTCGAGTGTAACCGAGCCCTCAGAAGACTTCTCCGGTTTGCTTCTTCGGAGCTGGTCATCACTGGATCCCACCTTCACGCAGCCTAACACCGTACGGCTCAATACAATTCGCTCCAACTCCATGCCATATGACTCCATATGTTCCTTCTCCACGCGACCTAACACCATGCGACTCAACACAATACGCTCCAACTCCATGCCATATGACTCCATACGCTTCATTCCCATACAATCCATCTCCATGCCATCCAACTCCATACAATCCAACTTCGCGCCATCTGACTCCATACACCCCAGCTCCATACGATCCAACTCCATACCATCATCTAACTCCGTAAGCCCCTGCTCTATATGTCTCAACTCCATACGCCCAGCTCAATATGTCTCAACCCTACAAAGCCGCCTTCAGTATAGTTCAGGCGCCCCGTTCTTCGTCTCGCCATGAGGCGCGGGACAGTTCATTGGCAAAGCCGAACTGTAAGCCGTTAAAACAGGCCCCTGGTCAAATCTGCTGTTAACCTGTGCCTCCCGTCGTCAGTCAGAATCACCTCCGGCATGAATTTTCTGGTCAGAAACAGGTATGATATAGATATTTCAAGCTCCGTGCTCAATGCGCAATAGCTCTCCTGAACCTTGACCGGATCACCCCTTTTAAAAGAATTGATCTCCAGCAGATCATTTATCCTGCCGAGCTTTTTACCTCTGTTTTCCATCAGTAAGAACAATCTCAAATAGTCAATGTATGTATTTTTAAAACTGTCGTCTGTTGACAATGCATCCTCTTTCACGACTCCGACACTTGTCACCCAGTCCCCTTCCAGCTTAAAAAACGGTACCCTTTTCCCTTCAATAAGGTCATTGACGTCAAGGATGGACTCCGACGCGCTCCATGCCGCAACAATGAGGTTTGTGACCACCGGGACCGCTATGCCTGCCGACCACGCGCCTGCGATCGAAGTTGCGATCTCGCTTGCCATAAGCATTTTGTCACTATCCGAGTAGACGTGCAGAAAGTTCATTGCGAATCTTACCAAAAAGAGTTGTATCCTCACATACGCCATATTCGTACCCTGGTCTTCGTCACCATAGAGTATGTATTCTACCTCCGCTTCAAAGAATGACTTTCTCAATCCCGCTTTGTCGCCGTTCAGAAGGTATTTATCCTTGCTGCCGTTCTTAAACATACTCAAAATGTACTCGTTCACATAGAGATTATTCATGGTCTTCCTGATTCCGCCAACAAGCAGTTCCTTTGCGTAGCTTAGTATGCCCATTGCGTTTTCCGAAAAAGTACTCTGATTATCCTTTAGGTTGACATTGGCCGCCAACTCGCCGGTATCGACGCCCTCGGAATCGCGTTTCGGCTCTTCATCGTTCGCTCCGGTTTTTCCCCCGCCGACGACCGGGTTCTTTGACGGCAATTCTCCCATATTTATACCCAGCGCGGACAACTTTACCGGTCCTTTACCCTCCGGCGCGCTCTTTTTATCCGTCTTGCCCGTCGCCTCCTTTATCTTGTCATTTGCTGTTCCCCTGGGGTCCGCATAATTGCCGCCCTTCTCCGTCCTTTTATAATCATATTCCACACTGCTATTATACGGTTCACCCGATATGAGCACAGATTGGTATATCTGGCTCGGTTTTAGCGGCTCGTCCTCCCCGCTATAGTAAATGACCTCAGATCGTATTCCGTTCATGCTGTTGATCACCTGGCTTAGCACAGAAATATTTGATTCGAGCTGGTCAACAAGCTTCGCCGCAATCCCGGTTTCCATAAGGCTTTCCCTATAACTCTTTACGCTGTTCTCCATTCCGCCTTTCAAACGGTCAAGTGATTCAACGCCTGCTGCTTGGCCACCGCCGACACCCGCGCCGGCGCCGGCGTCGGCGCCGCCCACTCCCGCTGAGCCGGGTGATCCTCCCCCGCCGGTTGACTTTTCCCTCTCGAGGTTTATTTCAAGTCTGTCCACTAGTTCCGACGCTTCCTTGCCTATTTCAATTATTTTATTGATATATTCGACGGCTTTTTTATTGGAATCCAAAAAAGCCACAGTTTGCCAGGTATATAGTTCTTGCCAATAGTAACTGACGCTCCCGCGCAATTCATAAATCGCCGCGTTATCGACGTCAAAATTGTAGTCGCTATACGCGCTGTCAGGGTTCTTTGCGGCTTCTAATTGCGCTTTATACGCCTTTTGAACAAGCCTTGCATATTCGGTGTATTCGGAAGTCAAATCGTCAGCCAGCCGCCTTCGAATACCACCGTTGTCGAAGTTTCTCACGAAGAACTCCCGTACTTCTTTGTCGACCCCAACATCCCCATACAACCGATCGCGCAGCAATTGCTGATATTTGCCTATTTCTCCAAGTTTTCTGTCGATCTCCAGCTTTATCTTCATGCTGTCCATTATCTCGGCGGACCTTTGAACATTTGTAAAGAAATCCAGAATCCCGGCGACTAACGAGATGGGCGCTCTGTACTTCATGTATTCCAATATTTGCATCTCGAGAACGTCAATATCGGCCAGTGGCATGACGGGCGCCAGCACTGCGCTCTCCACCCTGTAATCGTACAACCTCAGTTCGTTCGGGCCGCCAGGAGAAAGATTTGACTCCAGATACGACATGAATCCTTCCTGATCGCCAGCTGGAGATCTCAGAGCAAAAATCCCGTAATCATTTTTGAGTTTCGTATCATATTGAGCCAGCATCGAGAGCGTAGCAGCGTCAAGGCTCCTGTACACTTGGTTTTCGGCGGCCCTAACTCTTGCAAAATCCACAAACGTTCCTGCCATTACCATAAACGCTATCAATATAATCGCCAGGTAGAGCGACACCCCGCCACTCTCGCCGGCGCCCCTTGCG
>JGI24702J35022_10000557_pt1 | contig 22566 bp, 15 predicted proteins | sample TergutTh196P4_FD_35022 | JGI IMG/M metagenome (IMG submission 35022)
TAGACACGTTCATGGAAGCGGGATACTCCTACTTCGACACGTGCCATATATATGAAGCCTCCGAAAAAGCCCTCGGGGAGACGCTAGTGCCGAGGTATCCGCGGGACCAATATCAAATCAACACGAAATTATCCATGCTTCTGGTGAAAAAGCCGGAAGACATGCAAGCTCAGTTCGATTTGTCGCGCCGCCATCTCGGTTTGGACTACATCGATTTTTACTTTCTGCATTCGCTGGACGTCGGCTATCTCAAAGACGCCGATACATACGGCGCTTGGGATTTCCTGCGTGACCTCAAAGAAAAAGGCGACGTGAAACACATCGGTTTTTCATTCCACGGAAATCCTGACATGCTCGAAGATACCCTGATAAAACACCCGGAAACGGAACTTGTCCTGCTGCAAATGAATTATTTGGACTGGGATGATCCGAAAGTTCAATCACGCAGGCTCTACGAGACCGCGCGGAAGTTTAACGTACCCATATCGGTGATGGAACCGTGCAAAGGCGGCTGGATCGCCAGCGAAGAGTCCGAAGCCGGAAAATTCCTTAAAGCTGCCAATCCGGATGTGTCTGTCGCATCCTGGGCTTTCCGCTTCATAGGAGAGCTCGAAGGAATCCATTCCATTCTGTCCGGCATGGGCGCTCTCAGCGAGGTTGAAGACAATGTTAAGACGTTCAATGACCTAAAACCTTTGTCAGAAGAAGAACATGAGCTGATTAAAAGGGCAACTGAGATAATAAGAGCGATCCCCTCCATCCCTTGCACCGACTGTTGCTATTGTCTAAAACAATGCCCAAAAGGGATAGTCATTCCCGAACGTCTGCGGACATACAATAATTACTTGAACTATAAAGATCTTGGTTCACTGCAACATCATTTTTACATGATGAGCCTGGTGGCTCCCAACCCGCATGACTGCTCAAAATGCGGCGCTTGCGAGAAAGTATGCCCGCAACACATCGCGATTTCGGACTACATGGTTGAATTGTCAAAGCTGCAGCAGGCGTAGCCGGCAAGGTACTACTTCTCCCTTAATTTTTACCAATCCCCACCTCGAAAGGTGGGGATTGGCTTAGTTATTCATTTCATGATATCGGTCTGGTACTCCAGAAATACGGAATTCCTTCATAGAAATAATAATCAGATACTATGTCTGACCTATGCGCGCCTAACGCAGTTGAATTGTATAGACCTATCATAACAGCATTGTCGATTACATGCTGTTGAACCGCGTATAGTGCCTGTCTCCGCTCTGAATCGTCCTTGGAGTATCGACCAATATCGATGAGTTTGAAAAATTCGTCGTTCTGGTATTGAGATCCACCGCTGGAAACCTCTGTTGAAACACGCCCATCCAGCCTGTTCAATACACGTGCAATATTTGTGTTTGCGGCAGGAACGACGTTCATATCATACTCCCCGCTGCCCATTTCAGTGCGGTAACTTGCCGGCTCAAGCACACTAAGCTCAACATTGATCCCGCCGGCAATAAGGCAGGCTTGCACATATTCCATGGCTAAAGCAAACGATGGTTCGGTTGAAATAAACAGCTTTTCCCCGTTGTATGAGGTCTGCGCTATCAGTTCCTTAGCCTTGTCCACATCGACCCTGTCCGGGAAACCGGTGTAATTGCGGAGAAAATATGGATTTGCAATAGAAAAGCAAGTGGGAACAGGATCCGCCAACCCATTAGCTCCGACCTCTATTACGCCTTCATAATCGATCAGAAGTTGAATTGCTTTGCGGAAGTTCACGTCGTCAAACGGTGCCCTTGATGTGTTCATGTAAAAGCTATAGGCAACATTTGCCGGCACTACCTCAATCGCCACAGAATTAACTCCGGAAAGAGCTTCCACCTGTGTTCCGGTAAGCCTTATAGCATAATCAGCGTCACCGCTTTGCACCGCCATGGCTCGCGCCGTCGGATCCGGAGCAAACACAAATCTCAGATACTTGTAATATGGGAGGGAATCCTGATCCCAATAATCATCGTTGCGGACAAGCTTAATATACTGTCCATCGACCCATTCTTCAAAGAAATATCTGCCTGAATTTATGTTTGGATTTCTGATCGCCGCATCCCATCCCCCGACGTCTTCAAGCGCTTTCATGCTTATTATGGGAAGAAAGAAATTACTGGTGAACAAGTCCGGTAATGACGGATAAATATCCAAAGTGCCTAAGACGAGCGTAGTGTCGTCCTCCGCATAAATTTTATCTTTATCCATCATGCTATAGTTGGTAACATTAAACCCGTTTTCTACACAATACGCACTAGCTTCAGCAATATCGTACGCAGTAATTCTATTACCACCATAAGCATAAACGTCATCACGGATATTTAGGCGTATACGGTAATCATCAATCCACTCCCAGGATGTTGCGATACGAGGCTCCACTTCACCCGTGTTTAGGTTTTGAAACAGGAAAACATCATACATACATGAATTAAAAATCTCTTCTGTTAACGTGACATCACTGGAGTATGTTGGAAAAAGTGATGATGGCTCGCTTTCCAATACAATAGTTAGCATTTCGTCTGAAAGTGCAGCGTTCCCGGTGTTGGCGCCGACGCCGGGCGTCCCGGCAGGAGAAGATGGGTTTGCCGGAGAAGAGGGGTTTGCCGGAGAAGCAGGAGACTGCGAATTGTTTGCTCCCGCGTCCGTTGTGGCGGGCCCCTGAGTCGTTTTGCCGCAGGCACTCAGCAGGAAGAGCATGGATAATGCGATTGCGGTGATTTTGATGATTGATTTTTTCATTTTATTTTTCCTTTCTTATATTAATTTTCTTTAATCCCTACACTTTATGGCACGCTACGAAATGCCCCTGACTGACCTCCCGGAGCTTCGGCTCCGATTCAAAGCACTCCGGCGCTGCGTAGATACATCTAGGGGAGAATCTGCATTTGTCGGGCGGATTTATTGGGGACTGCACCTCGCCCTTAAGCAGGATTCGCTCTTTTGCATTGTGAACATCAACAGACGGAATGGCAGACAATAGAGCCTGAGAATACGGGTGCAGCGTGTTGCTGAACAGTTCTTTGGAATTGCATAATTCCACCACGCGNCCAAGGTACATGACGCAAATATTATTCGATATATGATTAACGACGGACAGGTCATGTGTTATGAACATATATGTTAGTTTCCGCTCCTCTTGAAGGTCTTGCAGAAGATTCAGTATCTGCGCCTGTATTGAAATATCCAACGCGGAAACAGGCTCATCGCATACGATGAAATCAGGATCCAACGTCAGCGCCCTTGCTATGCCGATGCGTTGCCGTCGTCCCCCATCCAACTCATGCGGATATGAGTTTTTGAATCTGCTGTCCAACCCAACCCTATTCATAAGCTCGTCAACGCGAGCCTCTACCTCTTTCTTATTTCCATGCAATCCATGGACGTAAAAGGGTTCGGAGATTAGCTGGATCACGGACATCCGGGGGTCGAGAGATGAATATGGATCCTGAAATATCATCTGCATTTTCGTCCGCATTCCCTTTAGCTCTTTTTTGCTCAAAGACACAATATCAGCGCCCATTAAACGGATTTTTCCGGATGTTGGCTCAACTAAGCGAAGGCTGGCTCTGCCAAGCGTAGATTTCCCGCATCCTGATTCTCCAACCACTCCAAGAGTTTCCCCCTCTTCAATCGAAAGGGTTACGTCATCGACAGCGTGTAGTAATCCACTTGCGTTATTGTAGTATTTTTTGAGGTTCTCCAGCTCAAAAAAACTCAATCAGTCCCCCCCTCTCCTGGTAAAAATCGAAGGCATTTGACCATGTGGCCGGGCTCAAGCTCTACAAGCCCGGGATCGCTCTCTTTGCAATTCTCCATATGTCGGTCACATCTGTCGTAGAAACTGCAATAAGGCGGCAGATCCATAGGATTGGCCATTAAGCCTTTGATGGGATTTAATCTACGGACATTTCTCCCAATCTTCGGAAGTGAGGCGAATAACCCACTAGTGAAAGGATGGCAAGGGTTGTCAAATACTTGCTCAACCGAACCGGATTCCACGACTTCACCGGCATATATGACAACGCACCTGTCGCATAGCTCGGCGACAACTCCGAAATCGTGGGTGATAAGCAGAACGGACGTGTTGAAATCGCGTTTCAGATTGCGCAGCAAATCCAGTATCTGCGCCTGAATCGTCACATCAAGCGCAGTCGTAGGTTCGTCGGCAATAACTAATTTTGGACGGCAGGCAAGGGCTATCGCTATGACCACGCGCTGTTTCATGCCGCCGGAAAACTGATGCGGGTAATCATAATACCTTTCCGGAGGTATCCCCACAGTTTTAAGCATTTCCATCGCTATTCCGGCTGCTTCCTTTTTGTTGAGGTTTCGATGCAGTTTTATCACTTCAGCGATTTGGTCGGCTACCTTCATCGTCGGATTTAGCGCAGTCATAGGATCTTGGAAAACCATGCTCATTTGGCTTCCGCGAATATCCCGCATCTCCCGCTCGCTCTTCTTGCGGATGTCTTCTCCATCAACGAATATTTCCCCGCTGATGATATTGCTTGGCGGAATGGGCAGAAGCCCCATAATCGACAGAGCGATGGTGGTCTTACCTGCACCTGTCTCCCCCACCAGTCCGACTGTCTCACCCTTGGCAATCTTGAGATTGACGCCGTTTACTGCTTCAACAATGCCGTCAGGCGTCTCGTAATGTACGACAAGCTTGCGTACTTCAGCGATGCAATCTTGACTCGCTTCTGAAAATTTGAGGGCGCTTTCAGAATTATTCTCCAAAAATACGCACCCCCCTACTTCAGCCTTGGGTCAAGGGCGTCGCGCAACCCGTCCCCGAACATATTGAAACCTAAAACAGTAATCATTATCATCAATCCCGGAAATAGCACCATATGAGGATGGGTCATAATATTGTCTTTTCCGGAAGACAGGAGTGCGCCCCACTCAGGGATCGGCGGCGTAAGGCCAAGCCCAATATAGCTGAGGGTGGAGATGGTCAGGATGCATCCGGCAATATTATTAATTGTGGATATAGTAATAAGCCCGAATGCATTCGGTAGTATGTGCCTGAACATAATTCTAGCATTATTAGAACCGATGCACCGGCATACCTCGACATACTCAGATTCCCGACATGTGAAAACCGCAGCCCTGACTGTTCTTGCCATCATAGGAATAAAGCTTATTGACATCGCTATCACTAATTGTGTCACTCCATTGCCAAGGCTTGCAACAACCACAATAGCCATCAGTATTGAAGGGATGGCAGAAATGATATCCATTATCCTCATAATATACGTATCTGTCAGTCTGCCAAAAAATGCAGCTATTAGACCCAGCCCACCTCCTAATATCAGTGCCAAAATCATACATGAAATTCCGATGGACAATGAATATCTGGCTCCATACACACAGCGTGTGAAGATATCGCGCCCCATTGTATCCGTCCCGAACCAGTGCTGGGCGTTTGGCGTCTGTTTTGCAGCTTTTATGTCCACTGCTGCTTGTTCATATTGGGTAATAACGTCCGCAAATATAGCTACAAGCACAAGCAGAATAATTATTACCAGACCTAGTATGGCTGTACGATTCCTCTTAAGACGCATCCATGAGTCACGCACAGGCGAATGCTTCCGCATTCCGTGTTTGATATCTTTATTATTCTTTAAAAACTTCTCCATAGCCGGAGTCATTACTTTAGCCATTGTCAGACACTCCATTCACAGCTATTGCTATTGAGATAGTACCTTACGGACATAGTAAGTAAGCAAATAAAAAACAAGAAAATATGGGTCCGTAAGGTGCTATCGCCGCGCGAAGCGCGGTGCGCCGTCGCGGAGGCTAGAATTCGCAGGCGGAATTCATTTTCGCCGTAGAGCGAATTGAGCCGTAGCGCGCGGCGTCTGGGTTGTGGGGCGGAGCCTCACGTTAGTCTTTTGTTCTTTAACACCGCAGACTGCGCAAACGCAGTTTTCACCCTTGGGTCGACCACCGTATATGCCAAATCTACAAGCAAGTTTACTATAATAAAAACAATAGCCAGAATGACCACGCTGCCCAAAACTGCAGGATAGTTCCTGTTTGTTATCCCATCCACAGCGTATTTACCAATTCCCGGCACTCCGAATATACTTTCAATAGCAAGAGCTCCGCCCAGCTGCAAACCAAGTGAATTACCAACATTCGAGATTATCGGTATCAGGGCGTTGCGAAGCCCGTGCCTTATAGCAATAACCGAAAGCCTCTGCCCCTTGGCCTTCGCCGTCCTGATGTAGTCTTGCCGAATCACTTCAAGCATACTTGTGCGCGTTATTCTTATCAGCCCGGACATAGACACAACAGATACAGCGAGCGTCGGAAGAATCCAGCCCTTCCACGTCAATATGCCCATTGCAGGCAGCCACCCAAGTTTGACGGCAAATAGTGATATCAGCATCAATCCAAACCAAAAGCCGGGCACAGATGAAGAGAGCACAGAAAAGGCAAGTATAGCACTGTCAATCAGGCTATACTGCTTGATTGACGCAATAAGCCCAAGCGGTATGCCAATAGCTATGCCCAACAGAATCGAAAAAAAAGTCAGCTTAATTGTGACCGGGAAACGCGTCATCAACTCCTGAGTTATTGGTTGTTTGTTTATATACGATGTGCCAAGGTCTCCTCTTGTCGCGAACCCCCAAACGTAATTGACAAATTGTGTCGGAATCGGCTTGTCGAGGCCAAGCTGCTCACGAACCGCAGCCTTCTCCTCTTCAGTCGCCCCACTCTTCAATATCTGGTCGACCGGGTCGTCAGGTGACACTGCCTGGAAAAAGAATACTATAAACAACACTCCCAATATCACCGGTATTGTCCAAAGCAATCTTTTGATGGAGTACTTTATCATTTCCGTATCATCCATGTTTCTTTAGGATTTGGTAACTTTCCTAAACCAGATATCCTTTGCTGATAGCATATAAATCGTTTACCAACGTGTCGTATCCGACTTTTATACCCTGCTTGCTTTCGCGCTGCGCTATTTTCTCTTTGTGGTAGTCTACGATTTCTTTTGAAAACGGAAGGTTGCCTGTATTAAAATATCTGATTGCGCCTTCGATGTCTTTTACTCCCAGAACCTTCCCGGCAGCCGCGCGGTTTGCTGCAAAAGGATTGTCCAGCACCCCTGTCTCTATCGCCCTTGCCGCTCCTACCAATATGTCGCCGTCACCGAATTCCAGCACCTTGTCCACAATAGACCTTATTTCTTTCTCTTCCATCCGAGCCTGCAGATCAAGCTCTTCCCTATCGACTTCTATCTTCTGATTTTGGAGGAAATTCTGTATTGTTTTGCCGATTTTATAAGTATCGGCTATGTTTTCCTTTGTCGGGATCGCCTTTGCCTCAGCGACCGTCCTTATGTCATTGGTTACGGCACCAACTAATTTTGCTATAAGCGTATTCATGAATACCACAGCCAGGCTTTGAGCCAGTTCCACAGGGTATTGCATCAGGCTCAAAGAACAAGATTTAAATATCTCGACATCATTGAATCCGAACTTGTCTAGATAATAGCGGACGGTTTTCTCGCGAGCCCTATCGGCGGCGGCGTCCTGCATGAGATTTCCATGCCCTGCGAAAAGGACTGTAAAGTTCTTTATGCCCTGTTCAGCAAGCAGCAATCCGGAAACCACTATTGATGCTGATTGGAGCGATGGCGGTATCCCTGCGCCATAGAAACCTTGTGAGCACGCCATCAATGGCACTCCATGCTCCTCGTAATGACCCATTAGCCTGCCAATGTATTGGTGTGTCTCCACAACATATTCGTAAGGTGTTTTTGCCGTATGCTGCCAGAAATCCATTAATAAATCGGGTCCGCAATATCCTGCTCCCCCTGCAAACAGGATTTCCATTAGCAATCTCCCGTCAGGCATGCCTGCGCGAAGCGTGATTGGAGATTTGACCGACTCGACGATCCTTCTCACGCCGGATACCCCGATATTTACGACGGGTACTCCATTTAGCTTAGATGTACCCGTCTTAATGCTCTCTTCCATGTGTTTTTGAACTTCTTCGAATCTATTATACCTTGTCAGGCTGTCCGGGGATATCGCCAATACTTCGGCTTCCCCTTCTTTTTCTACGTGCTGCAGCAGTTCAATATGCTCCTCGACCGATGATTTTCCCATCCCGGTCACGGTAAAAATCTGACCCGACTGCTTTGCGCGCCTTGATTTTAGTACCATGTTTTTGCCTTCGGGGAGTGACTTATTGTATATAATTGCTTCCTCGAGGTCTACCTCTTTCCCGGTATGCCACATCGAAAGCACTTCTTTCCTTTGCGCCGTAAAAACATCGTCATCCAGTTTCTTGTTTTTGATCATTATCACTATTCCTCATAGTAGTTATGGATGCGGTCACTGCTTAATGTACACAAAAAAGACTAACTTAAAGCCATCCCATTGTCAAGAAAATTTTCAGGCTATTCAGTTAGAGGATTTTCGGACTCCCCTTGGATTTGCGTTTTCATAATAAATGCGCTATTATGGGGATTACATGGTTAAATTGTACAATTCATCTCTAATCGAAAAGATTTCAAATAACCTGAGAGGAGTTGCAGCTTATGCGAAGATTTAATGTGACAGGGCTTTGCTTGCCTAATGAAGACTATATGGTTGATATCAGCGGCAAGATTGAACAGATCAGGAAGCTGGTTGACGACCGCTGCTATTTTACAATAAACCGCGCGAGGCAATATGGTAAGACAACAACATTGGCATGGCTATCAAAAACTCTGGCGGATGAATATTTAGTTGCATCAATCAGCTTTTCCAGAATTGGGGAAGGCGGGTTTGAATCGCAAGAGAGCTTTTGCAATGCATTCTTAAGGTTAGTTCACAGAGCGTTCGAAATGTCAGACGCTCCCAGCGAGTATAAAGAAAGCTGGTTTGACCCGGATGTCACGACATTTCTGGATCTGAGCGAACATATTACAAAGATGTGCAAGGACAAAAAGGTCGTACTCATGGTAGATGAGGTAGACAAAACGAGTAATAACAGGGTGTTTTTGCATTTTCTCGAAATGCTCAGAGACAAATTCCTTGAGAGGAAGAATGGAAGTGACTATACTTTCCACAGCGTCATACTCGCCGGGGTTTACGACATAAAGAACATCAAGCTAAAAATGATGAACGAAGGCACATACACACCCACGGCGACGGAAAATAAGATATACAACTCGCCGTGGAACATAGCTGTCAGCTTTAAGGTGGACATGTCCTTCAACCCAGACGAAATTGCCACGATGCTCGCGGAATATGAAGCGGACCATAAAACAGGCATGGACATCACGGCAATAGCCGTCGAAATATTCAGCTACACAAGCGGATACCCGTTCCTCGTGTCGAGGATCTGCCAGTGCGTCGACGAGGAACTCGGCAAAGACTGGACGCACCGCGGCGTGCAGGAAGCTGTCCAGATGATGCTTGTCGAACAGAACACGCTGTTTGACGATATGATCAAAAACATTGAAAACAACAGAGATCTATTCGGCTTCCTGTTCGACCTGATTTTCGTAGGCGAAGAATATGTGTTAAATGCAGACAACCCGGTAATAAACCTCGGGCTAATGTACGGATTCATAAAGATAGGCGAGCATGGCAAAGTCAAGGTGGCAAACAGGATTTTTGAGCTGCGCATGAGCAACTATTTCGTCTCAAAGGAGGCAACATCCAATAGGCGGATAACAGGCGTACTACAACGCGACGTCGTGGACGGCGACCGGTTCGACATGGAGCTGTGCCTGCGCAAGTTCGCGGATCATTACGCAGAAATATTCAGCGGGCGCGACGCCGAATTCATCGAGCGCGAAGGGCGCCTGCTGTTCCTCTCGTTCCTGAAGCCGCTGATAAACGGGCAGGGATTCTACCACATCGAGAGCCAATTCACAGACCTGCGGCGCATGGACATCGTCGTCGACTTCGGCAGCGACCAGTTCATTATAGAGCTGAAACTATGGAAAGGCGAGTCGGCGCACGAAAAGGCCTACGAGCAGCTTGCCGGCTACCTTGACAGCAAAGGCGCCGGCACCGGGTACCTGCTGACGTTTGACTTCCGCAAAAACGAAACCAAGCAGCCTCGCTCCGAATGGGTCGACTTCGGCGGTAAGCGGATATTTGATGTGGTTGTTTGAAATGTAATATAGTCTGTGGAAAGGAATGGTCATATACATGAACAATAATCTACCGATTGGAATCGACAGTTTCAGGGAAATCAGGGAAGGTGGCAAATACTACGTCGACAAGACGCTGATGATAAGAGATTTCATCCAATGTGGAGATAAGGTCGCCCTGATCACCCGCCCGAGGCGTTTTGGCAAGACCCTCAACATGACGATGCTGCGCGAGTTTTTCGACATAACGGCGGACAGCCGGGAGATTTTCCACGGTCTCGCCATTATGGGCACTGAATACGCGGACCAGATCAACACGCGGCCCGTCATATACCTCTCGTTCAAGGACTGTAAGGCGGAAACAGCCGATTTGCTATTGTTTAGTATGCGTACTGTAATCATGGGCGAGTATGCGAAATACATGCCGATATTTGAAAAGACTGTAGATAGGGAAATAACGTGCTATTACACTTTCTTCAAGATATTCGAAATGCTGCGCACTGGCACCCTGGAGAGGGGATTTTTTGAAATTTCGATTACAACCCTCGAACAGGCGCTGACCGAATACTACAAGATAAAGCCTATCGTGCTCATTGACGAATACGACCAGCCGATAATCAGTAGCTTCGAATGCGGATACCACGACAAGCTCAAATATTTCTTCTCCGGATTATATGGGTCTGCCCTGAAGGGGCAGGACTGCATGCAACAGGCGCTGTTGACGGGGATACAGCGCGTAGTGAAGGAGAGCATCTTCTCCCAGCTTAACAACATACGCGTATACACCGTGACAGACGAGCGTTATTCGTTATATTTCGGGTTCACAGAAAACGAGACTCGTGAGTTGCTCTCGCGCTGCGCCCTTGAGCTCGACGAACCTGTCCAACAGCAATACAACGGGTATATTTTCGGCGGAGTTGAGGTATACAACCCGTGGTCTATCCTGAATTACGCGGATACTGGGCTACTGGACGATTATTGGATCAACACCTCCACAAACGCCCTGGTCAGGGACTCCCTGGCCGACGCAGACGAGTTCTTTATGAAGAATTTCGACAAGCTCGTCAAAGACGGAACTGCTGAAGTGAGCGCCGACCTCACTTGCTCTTTCATCGAGCTAAAGCACAACACCTCTTTGTGGGGACTACTGATAAACTCCGGCTACCTGACGGTCGTGGAACAAACTGATGAGATATTCATGACCGTGCGCATCCCGAACGGCGAGGTCCGGAGGGAGTTCATCAAGATCGTAGCGAACCGCGCCCGCGTTTCCGACCAGGACCTGCAAGTGATGTTCCGATGCCTGTTCAGGAAGGACATGGACGGGTTCATGGACATCTACCGTGAGCTGGTCATATCCTGCACGAGCTATTTTGACGCGAAAGAGAGTGCCTATCACATGCTGTTCCTCGGCATGTGCATATCGCTGAGGGACATCTACAGAATAAGCAGCAACATCGAGTCCGGCCACGGCCGCAGCGACATCCGGATGGAATCTCTGTCAGATGACAGGCCGCACATCGTCATAGAGTTCAAGCAGGGCGAGGACATCGATGCGCTGAAGGACGAGGCGCTGCGCCAGATCCTGGACAACCGCTACCACGATGGGCTCCGAGGCGAGGTTCTCTGTATGGGCGTCGCGCACGACAAAAAAAGGTGCACTCTGGCGCATGAGACGATAATAGGCGGTTGACTCAGCCATCTGACTACTGATTGATGATGGCGCCATGTCCGGCTCGATGCCGGCCGTTTGGCGATATGGGTTTATTATGCTCGGTATTGCGATGCTGGGGCTATTATTCGCGTTGTCGCGAAATTTCATATCCGCACGCGTCTCTCAGCGCTTCGCGGCAGAACTGCGTCTGGATTTATTCAAGAAAATTCATTCGTTATCGTCTGATGGAATCGACAGTTTCGAGGGAGGATCGCTGATAACGCGGGAGACAAATGATATTACTCAGCTGCAGAACTTCGTTAATGGCCTCATGCGTATTGTCGCGAAAGGGCCTTTCATTTGCATCGGCGCGATAATTATGGCGGCATCATTTCACAGTTTGTTGATGCCGGCGATAAAAATCGACTTCGCGGACGGTAGGTACGCTGTTTTCTATCGTGGTTGGGAGCTGTTTTATTCACTGTAATCGGAGTTAAATCCTCTCATCTGTTGCCTGATGGTGGGGTAGTGTTTGGAGGTAATGGGTTTTTCATACCGACTCTGTATTCCTGACCTGTCTCTTTCCTGACCCATATCGTTGACAATCGTTGCTTTGCGGGAGCGACCAGCGTTATTGCTTTTTGCGGGCATTCCTCCACGCATCCCCCGCAGAACCAGCACTCTTCCCCGTAGACAACTATTGGTTCTTTTCCATATTCCGGATTTGGGATCATTACATCGTCCGGACATACATCAACGCACATATTGCACCCTGTGCAGAGTTGCGCGTCAAATGATAAAATCTTTCCCGGTCCCGATTGACTTGGTATAGCATAAGAATTCATATTTTTCTCCTCTTTCATAATTCGGCGTACTTACTATAATTTTCTTCAAGAGTGGGCGCGTAAGGCTCTTGCAGGTGGTAATATACCGACAGATAGCGCGAGACGACTTTTCCATTTTCCTGGTGAACGGGATTCCAGTTCCCGGTCTCTTCATCGCTTGAAATATCGTTGCGTTTGAATCCAAGCCGCGGCACATTAGCCTTCCTTGCCTTAGCCACCTCCATATACGCGACACCAAGTTCAGCGAGTGAAAGGCTCTCTACAACGCGCGCTAGTTCATGCGGGTTCGAGGCATACATACGCTCCCCTTCTGTCTCGAGTAAGTCTTTCATTCTCCTTATGCCCATTTCCAGCGTGTGTTCGGTTTTATATGAACCGCAGTAATCCTGCATAATACGCGCGACAGCATAATTGAATTCCTTCCAGCCTATATCCCCATCATGTGTGTTAATCGCCATAAAAACACGATTTTTCTCTTCTTCTATTTGTTTTACGGACGGCTCTATACGATTCGCTCTTGCCGCGAATGCCGCAGCCTGTCTCCCGGCGTAACGTCCCGTCGTATGGGATTCGCCGTGGCAGCCGGAACTTGGGAGAGGGCCGACCCCCGCAGCAAAGAGACCCGGCAATGATGTCTGCAACCGCCAGTCGACAAGATAACCTCCACTGCCTGAACGCCAATTTGGAGGTGCGTGCTTTGGCCCCATCCATGAGGCGCCGATTGGTCCGCCGCTGTAATCATTTATTGGAAATTGGAGCATGTCCATGCCCGGATCAAATCCCCATGCCGTCAGGTTCCCGTAAATCGGAACACGGCATTTCCCTTCGTTTGACATCATTAGGCCAAAAATCAGCCGGCGAGTTTTCTCGTCCAGTAAGGTAAAGTCTGTGTAGAAAGGTTGCCGGAATTCGCCGTCGAGCACTTTTTGCCAAAGATCGCAATCCTCGACTGTCGCCTTGTATTTGGGTTTATTGCCGTGGTCAAGCGAAACTCGGTGCCCGATGACGAACGAGCCATCCTCGCATGACTTGTAGATATCCTCATCATTATCGATTAGCCTGCCGTTCGGGTATGCGTATTGAACCCGTTTGCCATCTTTGTCGACTGCAATCGCGCCATGGTATGTATCGTTTGTATTGCCCGTGCTGAACGGGGCATAGCCCATGCCNGGAACTCCTGCTCTGGTCAACTCCATCATAATCATCTCAGCCCCGGCGCGCCAACCAATAGTGTGTCCCATCCCGGTGATGTTTAAATCATTCATATCTTGGCTTTGGGTCAACTCAGGCGCAAAGCTCCAAAGTCTGCTGCCTGTAGCGCCTGTGCATATAATTACGGCATTCGCTTTAAAAATGTAGAACTCACCCGTTCTATCGCTGATTCCTGTGGCGCCAACAACGCGCGTTCCCTGTTTGCCCCCTTCTGTAAGAAGCGAAGTTATGCACACCCTGTCATACACCAACGTGCCCAGGCGCCTCATTTCTCTATCAATGCTTGGTTTTATATTGAAGCCATAAATCCGTAGGCAATGTTTGTTTTCAAGGTCGTAAGCAAACAGTAGCTTTGTCTCCTCATCACGGAACTTGCTGCCTTTATACTCGTCATCCTCGTCCCTGATTTGAACACCCATCCGCTCAGCCTCAAGCAATGTGTCCCATCCTTCCATTCCGATGATATAGCGAGCGAGACCGTTTGTGTAACCGTCGGTTGCGTCCATTGCGGCTTCGGAGTACATCTCGGGGGTCACTTTTGAGCATGGGTTTCTGACTGCGCCATGCCAATGATCGACGCCCGCTCCGCCCTGTCCGCTGCGTTTTGAGAAGCCGCGGTCCGCGACAGCGACCGTCGCGCCCATTTGTCTTGCTGAGATCGCCGCTCGGCAACCGGCAACACCGCCGCCTATTACAAGGATGTCCGTATTCACAGTAATCTCCTTGCCGTAGTTGATGTCGTAGGGCCACTCGGGTACCTTGCCGGTCTCGTTGATATATTCATGCCAGTTCACAGCATCATCTCCTCTCGTATCTGTTTCCGTGCCTCCGTTACTTCCTGCGGTAATTATAAATCATCAATACCTTTCTTCGACATTCAAGCGCCCAATTACGATGAATATGTCACCTCGGTCATAAAGTCAACCGGCGCCTAAAACCGATATTCGGTCTGGACACTTATCCACTTTTGCGTAGTGAATTTGTCCACTGCCCAACGGCCGTTGAAACGGCCGACGCCGGATTCCTTCTCACCGCCGAACATAACATGGGGTTCGTCGTTGATGGACTGGTCGTTCACATGCACCATGCCCGATTCAATCTGTTTNGCAACTTTGATGCCTCTGTACAGATCCTTGGTGAATACACTGCCCGACAAACCATACCTGGTGTCGTTCGCGACAGCGATGGCTTCCATTTCTGATTTCGCCCTGATCAGGCAGCATACCGGCCCAAACACCTCGTCTTTCGCGGCGGGCATGTCGTTGGTAGCCTCGGTGAACACCCATGGCCATATCAGATTGCCCTCGGTCTTGCCCTGAAGCAGCACCTTTGCGCCTGCGGCTTTGGTGTCTCGCACAAAAGTCTCGATAGAAACAACTTGGTCTTTGTTGATGATGGGGCCGATAAATGTAGCCGGATCAGCGGGGTCGCCCACAGGCAAAGTCCGCGTTTCTTCGGCAAATGCTTCGGCAAAGCTGTCGTATACCGCATCCATGACAATGATGCGGTTTATAGCCATGCATACCTGACCCTGATGGAAAAAAGCGCCGAAAGCCGCCGCTTTTGCCGCCCGGCTGACGTTCGCATCCTCCAGCACTATCACTGCATTGTTGCCGCCCAGTTCCAGCGCCACCTCTTTGACGGCTCCGCAGGCTATTTGACCGACGTGTCTGCCAACCTCGGTGGAACCTGTGAATGAGATGAGAGAAGGCACAGGATGCTCGACGATCAGGTCTCCGATTGCGCTGCCCCTCCCCGCCACCACATTGAGCAAACCTTTTGGCATGCCGGCTCTTTCAAAGATTTCAGCAATCAGGAGAGCCGAGCCCGGGGTGTCGGTGGCGGGCTTCAGCACCACCGAGTTGCCTGTGGCGATTGCTGGCATAACAGAGCGCATTGCCAGTACAAGCGGCACGTTCCAAGGTGTGATGACCCCTACAACGCCCCTGGGTATGCGGAAAATGTAGTTGTCCTTACAGGGGATGTTTGACGGAAGGATGCGCCCCTCCATCATCGTGGGAAACGCCATGACGGATTTCACAAAGCTTATGATGGTGTTAAACTCAAAATCGGCCTTAGCTCTCGTAGACCCGCCCTCCTCGGTGAGACAGGCGTAGATATCATCTTTCAGGTCCATAATGGAACCGCCGAGCTTTTCGATGCAGTCTTGCTTTTCCGCGGGAGCTTTTGCCGCCCAGATTTTTTGAGCTTCCCTGGCCGCGCGATAGGCGTCGTCCACATCTTTTGCGCCCGCCGACCGGAAAGTGTATAGAGTTTCGCCGCTATAGGGATTCACATTCGCCAGCTCGCTGCCGCCGGAGCCTTCGCGCCATTCTCCTCCGATATATTGTTTAGTGTACGCCTTCATTTCCTTGACACCCTTTCAAATTCACAATTCGCAATTCACAATTTAAACACCCCGGCCCGTAACCGGCCGCTTTTATTTGGCTATTTGCCGCTCCTACTCCAATTCACTCAATCGTCGTTTGTGCATCGGGATGACGAACACAAGGCATATCATCGCAATAACCACCGGGACAGCGCCGGTCCTGAACATTACGGCGTAATTCGTCTTTGCGTAAACCAGCCCGCCGAGATACGGACCTAAAAACAAACCAAGGTCGATACCCATGTATAAAGTGTTGCCCGCGACGCCCCGGCGAATATCTATCTCCGATTGCATACACATGGACTGAAGCGAAGGCTGCGCCGAGCCGATGCCAATCGCAGCCAACACGGCTCCGGTAAAAGCTATCCAAGCCATACTGCTGAAACTGATGACAATCAAGGCAATCGAGAGTATCACAAGCACAGGCAAAATTATCTTATTGATGCCGAGCCTGTCGATAAGATGCCCGCTCAATGGTCTGAATACAGTGAGCGACGCCGCAAACACCAGGTAGAACAGGCTGATCTGCGCTATGCCCTGTTCCTTGCCAAATTCAAACATATATGTATTGATCATCGCATAAGGTATCATAACCAGAAACAGCACAATAGCCGGAGGCAGCGCATGTATCGTGAATATATTTTTATACCAAACGCCGGCTCTTGTCGCATTTTCTTTTGCCTTTCTGTCCGGAGCGAGTATGATGCTCGGTATTACCGCTATGGCGAAACTGAATGATCCAAATAGGAACAAAAGGGTAAAGCCAAAGCTGTCGCCTCTTAATCTAGTGCCGAACTGAAGAAAAGCTGACCCAATCGATGGCGCAACTGCGCTGCCGACGGCTGCGCCGACACCGTAAATCCCCAACCCCGACGCAAGTTTAGCTTTTGGCAGACGTTCAGTTGCAAGCGTGATGCATAGCGAGCCGAAGAAACTGTATTGGACGCCGCTTAAAAACCTGAAGGCGAAAAATGTAGGAATGCTGTGAAACAATGCATACCCGAGATTTGCAGCAGCGCCGATCAGGAACACAATAATAAGCAGTTTTCTTTTGTCAAACTTTGTCGTTGCAGGACCCGCGAACGGACGCACTGCCAGCGAAACGGCGAAAAACATCCCGGTGAGCAACCCAGTCAGTTGCGCGCTTGAGTTCAGGTATTTCGTATATGTTGCGACAAGCGGATTGACAGAATAGTCGCCCAAACAGTGCAAGAAATTCGTCATCAATATGCACACGAATTCCTTGTTAAATATCCTTGTCGGCTCAACTTGGGTAAGGTCTTTCTCCAAATCGTCAGTCTCCTGCAATCAAGTAATATGTGGGATAGCTGAGTCATACACCGATATATTTACCCAATCCGCCCCAATGTTCGCAGAAAATACCGGCATCCATTGTGATTAAATCCTTTGATATTTCAGGAGTGAAGTCCATCTGAGCCAAAATGTCCTTTTCCAGGTCTATTCCCGGCGCGATTTCAATTAAGGTCATCTTTCCATCGATAAGTGTGAATACGCAACGCTCCGTCACATATAACACGCTTTGCCCCGGCGGGGAATACTGACCCGCGAACGTAATTTGCTCAACTTCATGTACAAATTTCTTGATTGAGCCTTCCCTTACAATGGATATACTGCCGTCGCCGACCCTCATTTCGGCTTTGCCCATGAATGTGCCGCAGAAAACAACTTCATGCGTAGCTCGTGTGATATTGATGAAACCACCCGGCCCGGTCAATCGTGAGCCGAGCTTGCTGACATTGTTGTTCCCGAAACGGTCGATCTCGCCAATTCCAAGGCAAGCCATTGAAAGCCCGCCGCCGTCGATAATATCAAACATTGACCCGTGATCGATGACAGCATCCGTGTTATACGCGCTGCCGAAATTGGGGAGCGCGGACGGTACTCCGCCAATCATCCCGCTTTCGGTGGTTAATGTCACATAGTCCAGATAGCCTTCCTCTGCAACGATTTTTGACATATCCGCAGGCATTCCTATGCCTAGGTTTACCACATCTCCGACACTGAGTTCCATGGCGCATCTGCGGTTAATAACCTTGCGCTCGTCGAATGGCAACGGCTCTATCGCCGAAAGGGGTTTCCTGATCTGACCGGAGAACGCGGGCTCAAAATATATCCCCTCCGCTTGCCAGCAAGATCTTTGGTCTTTCGCCTGAACAATGTAGTCCACGAGGATTCCGGGTATCTTGACCTCTTTCGGGTTCAGTGTCCTTTTCTGAGTAAGATACTCAACCTGGACGATTACGATACCACCGGTATTTTTGGCGGCTGTCGCCACAGCAAGCCCCTCGTTAATGATGCTCTCTTTTGCAAAAGATATGTTGCCATCCTCGTCCGCGATTGTCCCACGGATAAGGGCAACGTCCAGCTTGAAGCCTTTGTAAAAGAGATATTCCTCTCCCTCAAACTCAACCAGTTTGACCAATTCATCCACTGTGCATTCATTCATTTTTCCGCCTTCAAGTCGCGGATCGACAAATGTTCCCAAGCCGACTTTTGTCAACAAACCCGGTCTGCCGGCCGCTATCTCGCGCCACAGGTTAACAATAACGCCTTGTGGGAGGCAATGGCACTGGAGCTTGTTCTGAACAGCTAAATCCCTTAGAGTAAATGCTGAGCTGATATGGGCGCCCGCCCAGCGGGTAACCAGACCGGGGCCAGCTTCTCCAAGCCGGGTCACTCCGCGCTCGACCCAATCCCCCATGGCGCTTCCCTGTTTTAAATTCAAATCGCAGGGATGTCCTGTTTCCCTGAAACTATCTCTCATGGCACAGGCAATCTCCTCAGGCCAGCCTGACAATCCCATCCCGGCGATTCCTATGGTAGCGCCGTCCGGTATCAGCGCCGCCGCTTCTTGTGCAGTAATCAGTTTTCCCACATTGACCTCCCTAAAGCGGTCTGCGACCGCAATGCACAATACACAATGCACAATGCACAATTGTGGTGTCCGCTTCGCGGACGGATTTGCTTTTCTTGTTTTTTATACGCTTACTTTGTCCCTAAGGTTCTCATACCCAGAATCATACAATACTTCGTTTATAATTTCAATAAGCATGATTGAAATTCATTTTCTTGACGGCTGGATAATATTCGCCTATAATAAAACGGATGAAAACATTAAACGAAGAAAATCAATCCTCGATGATAAGGGATTTAACGTCAGGTCCGATTGCGAGAACACTGATCGTATTCGCGTTTCCAATGCTCCTGGCTAACCTCCTGCAGACCGTATACAACATGGTCGACATGGTAGTAATAGGCCGGTTCGTAGGCAGCGCCGGTCTCTCAGCAGTATCAATAGGTACTGATATTATTCATTTGCCAACCTTCATTGCCATGGGGTTCTGCAACGCCGGGCAAGTGATCGTGTCACAGTTTGTCGGCGCCGGCGACACAAAGTCTGTCACGCGGTCAATCGGCACGATGTTTACTGTCTTGCTGCTGGGCTCTCTTGTGATTACGGCGATTTGTGTTACCGGAGTCGATACTTTTCTGAATCTGATGAACACGCCTCCGGAGGCGTTTTCTATGGCAAGAGACTATAGCCTGACTTGTTATTCTGGCTTATTTTTTACTTATGGCTATCTATTGGTGAGCGCAATTCTCAGAGGAATGGGAGATTCCCGCCATCCTCTGGTTTTCATAACAATTGCCGCAGTCACAAACCTTGTGCTGGATTTGGTTTTTGTTATTGTCTTCAAGTTGGGGACTTTCGGAGCGGCCCTGGCTACTGTAATCGGTCAGGCAATAAGTTTCATAATATCGATAGTATTCCTGTATCAACGCCGGGAATCCTTCGGTTTTGACTTCAAACCCAAAAGCTTCAGAGTTGACAAGTTAATACTATCAAAGTTTCTGAGACTTGGCTTTCCCATGTGCATGCAGACCGTTGCCGTCAATTTTTCCGTGCTGGTTGTCAACTCAAATATCAACGCCTATGGCATTGTAGCTTCCGCAGTGACCGGCATTGGTTTGAAACTCTCTCTTGTTACGTCGGTGATATCTTCCTCTTTCTCCACAAGCGGGGCTGCAATGATCGGACAATGTGTTGGTGCAGGGAAAACAGAGCGCGTACCGCGAATAATGAGTTTCTCTTTGCTTGTTAATGTGGCATATGCCTCCCTGTTGTCCGGACTTACGATTTTTCTGCCGCGTCAAATATTCGGGCTTTTCAACAATGACCCGAGGGTGCTTGATATGGCAATGCTTTTTATTCCATGCGCAGTTCTGAACTATTTTGGCTTTGCGCTGCGCTCCCCTCTCTTCTCATTGATAAATGGCATCGGCCACGCAAAACTGAATCTGAGCGTCGCATTGCTCGACGGTCTCGTCGGAAGAATCGCGCTGGCCCTATTCCTTGGTATCACCGTCGGAATGGGCATAAGCGGTTTCTGGTATGGCAGCACTTTTGCAGGATACATCCCGCTTGCCTTGATTTTCCCATACTATTTATCCGGCAAATGGAAAACATATAAGCTGCTGATAGATAGGTAATGCAGTCTGCGGACTGCAAGGGAATAGGGATTAGGGGTCAGGGGTCAGGGGTCAGGGGTTAGAAGACGATGGAACGGTTTTCTTGTTTTATTCGCTTCATTTGTCTGTATGGTACCAAAAGGGCAGCCAAAAAGGCTGCCCTCCTGCTTTTTTTTGAATACAGTTATTCCTGACCCAGGAACTTGCTCTTCTTGCTCAGCGAAGTCGGCGTGATGCCAAAGTCGAGCATCTGATGCAGCGGGAAATGAACGTCGATTGCTACTTCGGGGCAAACTACCTCGCAGAAGCAGCACATCGAGCACTCGCCTGCATAGGCGACCGTCGGCATATTCTCGTCCTCGTCCCATCCGAAGATGTCAAGCGGGCACATATTGTAACACTCGCCGCAACCGGTGCAAAGAGTCTTATCTATCCAGGGGCCGTAATTGACTTTAAAATTATACACTTGAATCCTCACTCCTTATCAGTCTTTATTAAACTTCTCGATGCTGTATTGATAATCCCCGCCCGTCTTTTTGACCAATGTCATCTTTCCGAACCATTTTTCGTCGTTCATTGTGGGGAATTCCACGCGATAGTGGACCTGGCCAAGGCGGCTCTCATCCCTTAACAGCGACGACTCTGTGTGCACCTGCGCCACATCGATGATTTGCTGAACTTCGATGGCGCGCATAAGCTCGTGCGGGTTGTCCGCAGTCAGCAGGGGGACGCAACCGTCTCTCGCGCGCTTGAGGAGTTCCACTCCGCGGTTCATCTTCGACGTATATTTATACAGACCGACATAGTTGTGTGTGATGCCCTTGATATAGTCCTCCAACTCGACGGGATGGACCGTGTAGTCAGCTTTCCTGCCCAGCGGGGCGAACACCCATTGCCTCGTTTCTTCCACCTGCTTGAGGATATCGGCGTCGTCATTTGCCTGCCCCTTGCCTTTTACAAGCTCAGTGACATGGTCGGCTATCAGGCAGCTCCACGTGAAGCCCGGCGAACCGCCGTTGCCCGTAACAGTCCCGGCCGCGAACAGGTTCTTGACTCCTGTTTCCGAAAACTCGTTCTCGCGGTAGACCCCGCCGCCGGACATGCCAATGCCGGTGTAGATCCATGTGCACTCGGAAGGAAGCTCATTTGTCAGCCCTCCGGCAAGCTTATGCATCTTAAGCGCTTTTGTAGGCTCGGTAGCCGCAGTCATGTACACGGCAGAAATCGTATCGGGGTCGGCTTTGTCTTTATACGACAAAATTATATCATGCAGCACTTCCGCGTTCTGCATATCCGGCGCAAAGAGATAGTTTAGGCCCGGGATTTTGCCGCCGGTCTTTGTGACGTTAAAGTCAGCGTATTTATCTTCCAGCGACTCGCCTTTGGAGTTGTACATCCTGAAGTACCAGTTGCTCCCGCCGCCGCCGCTGCTGTGGTTAATGCCCTTGGTGACATTATAGAAATTGTTCATCTCCATGTTGTACAGCTTAGCGCCGGCGTTCAGCGCGCAGATGTGACCGCCGCCGTGGTTGACCGTGTTTTTGAGATTATAGAACTGGTTGTTGGGATACGGGCTTGACAGGAACGGGTACAGCCTCGCCGCGCAACCCGTCGACATCAGGATCGCCTTGGCCCTGATGTAAATAAACTCGTTCGTCCTCGTGTTTATGGCGGTCGCTCCGACGGCCACCCCGTCTTTGGTGACGACGCTTGTCAGCATGCACCTCTCCAGAAGCCTTGTCCCATTTTTACGCACGGCCGCGCCGAGTTTCAACTTCAGGTCGGATACCCTTGAGAATGAGCCGAACAGGGGTTTCTCGGGCTCCCCGTTCTCGTCATA
>JGI24702J35022_10000558_pt1 | contig 22534 bp, 11 predicted proteins | sample TergutTh196P4_FD_35022 | JGI IMG/M metagenome (IMG submission 35022)
CCACCGATATCGACACGCCACACCATGTCGCTGTGACGCTGTTTGTCGTTTGTCGATACGAAACTGGCATTTTTCCGCTCCAGGGTCTCAAATTTGACCTCCTTGAGCCACTCGCCGGGAACATACTCTTGCAACAGGTCGCGCATGACCTCCGGACAACTGAACAGCGCCTTGTAACGGGTGTCGTGAAAGGGCGTTTGTTTCATGATGTTTGCCTGTCGCAAAATGACAAAGACAATTATTGTATATGATTTTTTTGTGCTGTGTATCTTTTCTCAGGACGCGCGCTGCATTGCCGACGGCGAGTTCATCGCGTGGCGCTACGACGGCGTCCCGGCATCCGGGTCAACGAGACGGATCTTCTGCGGCGGGTCGTCTGCAAGAATGCGCGAGCCAAGCAGCCCGACTGGAGTCTCCCGTCGGGGCTTACGCCCTCCCAAAATACAATGTGCGTAAAACAAGGGCGTTGCGCGCAACGCCCCTACGAAGGTGGTCATTCACACCAAGTTTCACCTACGGACTGACCGGAACCATGTCGAGCCCGAGGTCTTCCTTTTCTCCAAACATGATGTTCATGTTCTGCACCGCCTGTCCCGCCGCGCCTTTCACCAGGTTGTCGATCACCGAGAGCACGACCACCGTGTCGCCGCCCTGTGGCCGATGCACCGCGATCCGGCACATGTTGGATGCCCGTACCGAGCGGGTTTGCGGATGACTGCCCGCAGGCAACACATCCACGAACATCTCGCCTGCGAAGCGCGACTCGAACAGATCCTGCAACGCCTTCCCGTCGATGTCGCGCTTGAGCCGCGCGTAAAGCGTGGCATGAATGCCGCGAACCATCGGGGTCAGGTGCGGCACGAAAGTCAGCCCGATCTCCGCCCCCCCCGCCACGCGGGAAAGCTCCTGGCAAATCTCCGGCAAATGCCGGTGACCGGGCACGCCATACGCCTTGAAGCTGTCGGTGACTTCGGAATACAGGTTCCCCAGCCCCGGTCGACGTCCGGCCCCCGACACGCCGGACTTGGCATCCGCGATCAGATGCCCGCATTCGACGATGCCCGCTTCGATCAGGGGCAGGAAACCCAACTGCACGGCAGTGGGGTAACAACCGGGATTGGCCACCACCCTGGCCCCGCGAATCTGCTCACGATGCACTTCCGGCAGCCCGTAGACCGCCTCGGCCACCAGTTCGGAGGCCGCGTGAGTCATGCCGTACCATTTTTCCCATTCCGCCACGTCGCGGATGCGGAAATCGGCGGCCAGATCGATCACCCGCACGCCTGCGGCCAGCAGACCCGCCGTCTGTTTCATGGCAACGCCGTTGGGCGTGGCGAAGAACACCACGTCGCAGCTTTTGAACGCTTCATCTTCCAGGGTCACGAAACTCAGTTCCACCCGGCGACGCAGGTTTGGAAATATGTCGGACACCTTCAAGCCGACTTCGTCGTGCGAAGTGATCGCCGTCAGTCGCACCGCCGGATGTCCGGCCAGTATCCGCAGCAATTCAACCCCGGCATAACCGGCCCCACCGACAATTCCTGCCTTTATCATATTCGCTCCCCGAATCGCTGAAACAAAAACCATAAACCCGGTGCGGATTATCCGTGAATTGGCCTCATGCGCCTATAAAAACATGCAGCCCTCCACTACACTTCGCACATGATAGAAACCGATACCCTCTCGTCCGGAAGCAACCGCCTCGTTGCGCCTGCCGCGACCCAGGAAGACGCCTTCGAGCGCGCCCTGCGCCCACGGCGGCTGTCCGAATACGTCGGACAGGCCAAAACGCGCGAACAACTCGAAATCTTCATCGCCGCCGCAAAAGCCCGACACGAGGCGCTCGACCATGTGCTGCTTTTCGGCCCGCCCGGACTGGGCAAAACCACGCTTGCCCACATCATCGCCTTCGAGATGGGCGTCAATCTTCGCCAAAGTTCCGGCCCCGTGCTCGAACGCGCGGGCGATCTGGCCGCGCTGCTCACCAATCTCGATCCGCGCGATGTGTTGTTTATCGACGAAATCCATCGTCTCTCCCCGGTCGTGGAAGAAATTCTCTACCCGGCGCTCGAAGATTTCCAACTCGACATCATGATCGGCGAAGGCCCGGCGGCGCGCTCGGTCAAGATCGACCTGCCGCCCTTCACCCTCATCGGAGCCACCACCCGCGCGGGCATGCTCACCAATCCGTTGCGGGATCGCTTCGGCATCGCTTCGAGGCTCGAATTCTATTCGCCCGACGAACTGGCCTTCATCGTTCGCCGCTCGGCGCGGCTGCTCGAAGTCAGGATCGACGAGGCGGGCGCGCTCGAAATCGCCCGCCGCGCCCGTGGAACCCCGCGCATCGCCAACCGGCTGCTGCGCCGCGTGCGCGACTACGCCGAAGTCAAGGCAAACGGCGAAGTCACCGCCCAGGTAGCCGATGCCGCGCTCAAAATGCTCGACGTCGACATCCTTGGGCTGGATGTCATGGATCGCAAGCTGCTGCTCTCCATCCTCGAAAAATTCGGTGGCGGCCCGGTTGGTCTCGACAACCTTGCCGCCGCCATCGGCGAGGCGCCCGACACCATCGAGGATGTCATCGAGCCGTACCTGATCCAGCAAGGCTACCTGCAACGCACCCCGCGCGGACGCATCATTACGCGCACGATCTGGCAACACTTCGGCCTCGCCCCACCCTCATCGGGCGGCGGCGAGTTGTTCCCGTCTTCATGAGATTCACGAACCACGCTGGAACCGTTTCCCCATGCTGCGCGCCTTCCTGGTCATGATGTTCGTGCTCTGCGCGCTCTGCGGGCTTTATCTGCTCGTCTTTGCGCCGGAGTTCTTCATGCCCGCGCACGACGATCCGGCCCTGGGCCGCCAATTCGGACCGCTCGCCGCGCGAACGCTCGGCGCGGCCCTCGCGGCCATCGCTGCGCTCGCGCTGATCTTTCTGCGTCACCAATTCGCCGAAGTTCGCCGCTACCCGAGCCGGACGGTACAAAAAATCTACTTCGCGCTCATCCTGCTGGCAATCGTTCTGCTCAACCTTTCCCTCAATCTGGCCGAACCCGCTCCAGTGCCGTCCGCTCGATCCGTGCCGACAACACCTTGATTCAACAACAAGATAGAAGCTGCCGATGGGGCGTGGTCAGTACAAACCCAAAAAACCTCGTCGCATCAGGTACTGTTAGAATGCCCTCATAATTTTGGGGCCGCCGGAAAACCCGGTGCAGTTCCATCGCAACAGGGAGGGGATAAAACCATGAATGCAACCATGAGGCGTGCTGGGCTGATCGCTTGCATGTTCGCCACGATCGGAACGATCGCGGTCGCGCAGGAGAGCAAAACGCGGGACGGATCGGTGATGGAAACAATCAGCGCCTTCGAGCGTGAGCGGCCTCTTTGGGACATGAGCGTGCCACGCGCCGACGGCGAACTGCTCCGTCAACTCGTCGAGGAGAACAATGTGCGACAGGCCGTCGAAATCGGCACGTTTCGCGGCTACTCCGGCCTATGGCTTGGCCTCGGCCTGTTGCGAACCGGCGGGCGTTTGACGACCTTCGAGATCGATCCCAAAAATGCCGAGCAGGCGCAGGCGCGCTTCAAACAGGCGGGCCTGGCAGATATCATCACCGTCGTCACAGGGAACGCCCATGTGGAAATCGCCCGCGTGCAAGGCCCGATCGACCTGTTGTTCCTCGACGCCGACCCCTCCGGGTACACCGACTATCTCGAACAACTCCTGCCCAGGCTGCGCGTCGGCGGCCTGATCGTGACACACAACGTAAAATCGCCGCGCCCCGATCCTGCCTATATTCAAGAAATTACCACAAATCCCCATCTGGAAACCCGTTTCGTGCACATGGATGCCAGCGGAATTGCGATCACTCGCAAGCTGCGTTGATGCGTGCCTGAGTTCGGCAAAAACGGAGTACATTGACGAAGGAGTTTGAAATGAAACGATCCCATTCCATTCGCTGGTTTGCGCTTGCGTTGTGCTTGTCGTTTGTGACGGGATGCGCCCAGCGCGAGAAAGACACGTCGGATTACACAGACACGCTGGATTACACGCCGTCACCTGGGCAGGATGGCAAGGATGTCGTATGGGTTCCGACCCCGCAGGCGCTCGTCGATGCAATGCTCGATATGGCGAAGGTCACGCCCTCCGATTACATCATCGATCTGGGTTCCGGCGACGGGCGTCTGGTGATTACCGCAGCCAAACGCGGCGCAACGGCGTTGGGAATCGAATACAATCCGGAACTGGTGGAACTTGCCAACCACACCGCCAGAAAAGAGAAAGTCAGAGCAAAAGCCACGTTCAAACAGGCCGACATTTTTGAAAGCGATTTTTCACAGGCAACCGTAATCACCCTGTTTCTGCTGCCGGATCTCAATCTGAAGCTGAGGCCCATCATCCTGGACATGAAGCCAGGCACGCGCATCGTCTCCAACAGCTTCGACATGGGAGAATGGAAACCGGACCAGACCAAGGTTCTGGAAAATTCGGCTCTGCAAGATACTTCACTCTGGTATACCGCCTACCTCTGGATTGTTCCGGCGAAAGTAGACGGAATCTGGCGGCTTGATAACGGCCAGATCAGTTTCGTTCAGGATTTCCAGAACGTTACCGGAACCCTGACTCTCAGGGGAAAAGAGATGGATCTGACCGGCAAACTGGACGGAAACAAGATCAGCTTCCATGCCGGAGGTACGGAATATGTCGGCACAGTGAGCGACAACAAGATTTCAGGAAAACATGCCGGGGGCGGCTCCTGGAAAGCCACCCGCTGAAGAAACGCCCAGGTATGAAGAATCAGCGGCTCGGCGTATTTTCCGGAATGGGGATGGTGATCGCCAACATGATTGGCGCGGGAGTTTTTCTGAGCACGGGCTTTATGGCTCAGGACATGAATTCTCAACAGATTCTGCTTGCCTGGTTTGTTGGAATGCTGATTGCCATGACCGGCGCGAAGGCTTATTCCGGCCTCGTGCAGCTCGTTCCGCAGTCCGGCGGCGAGTACCGTTTCCTTTCCACGCTGATTCACCCCGCGCTTGGATACTTTGCCGGATGGGCGTCCCTGCTGATTGGGTTTTCCCTGCCCATTGCGATCAGCGCCCTAGCTGCGGGGGCTTTCGCCAGCACCTTGCACGCCGGAGTCGACATGACCCCGATTGCCGTGCTGGTGATTCTGGCGCTGACGGCGGCTCACGCCGTCGGCATGCGCATATCCATCACGGCACAAAACGCGCTGGTGGCGGTGAAAATAATGCTTGTCGTGGGTTTCATTGTCGCCGGACTGATCTTCGGCAGCAACGCCTGGCCTGAATGGACGCCGCCGAATGCTTCGGAAGGATTTCCGGTCGGCTCTTTCATGAGAAATCTGTTTTACGTCGCCTTTGCTTTCAGCGGCTGGAATGCCGCGATCTACGCGGCTTCCGAATTCAAGAATCCAAAACGCGACGTTCCACGCGCAATGATTCTGGGCAGCCTTGTCGTCGGCATCCTCTATCTTTTCATCAACTGGATATTTCTCGCCAATCTGACCCCGGAACAATCCAGGATCGTTTTCAGCTATGAAACCGACCGCATCACGCTGGGCCATCTCATCATGCGAAACATCCTGGGCGATACGGGTGCCGCGTGCATGTCCATTTTTGCGATTATCGCGTTCATATCCTCGGCCAGCGCCATGACGTTTCTTGGGCCAAGGGTCTATGCGGCAATGGCGCAGGACGGTTTTTTGCCGACGGCGTTGAAAGGCAAAGAGGGAAAACCGCCGGTTGGCGCGGTAGTGCTGCAAGGGGCGATCGCCCTGTTTCTGGTGCTCGTGTACCAACTCCAGCAAGCACTCTCGAATGCCGGCGCAATCCTGACGCTGTTTTCCGCTTTAACGGTCTTTTCGCTGTTCTGGATATGTATCAAACGCACCGAGTATCCGCGTCCCGCTCCACTGGTTCTGGTCGCGGGCGGTCTTTTTTTCGTGATATCCGCCGTCATGCTCTACTTTGGTTTCAGCGGATCGCCGGTACTGAACCTCTGGGTCGGAATCTGCGCGCTGGCCGCGCTGATCGGCTATTTCATCGCTAAAAGAAGGATGCCTTGCCGCGACGATCAGAATTCCGGCACATAGATAGTCGTTCCTGAACAATACGCAACACCTTGATAAATATAAGAAAGCTTCCCTATTTTAGCTTCATGATTTGCAAGAAATCAATTAGGATATGCCTTATTTCCTGCAAATTTTCCCTCCGATGAGGCTCAACGAATTCCCCTCCTGTGGAGGGACGACCACATAGGGGGTGAGAATGACGTAGGGGCGCGATTTATCGCGCCCAATGAGCACGAGCGCCGCACAATTTGGGCGCGATAAATCGCGCCCCTACGTAGATACCGTATCGAAGATCGTTTTGACCACAGGAAGAGATCGCCGGGTCAACACTGTATCCTGCTCAATGCCCAGGCCGTTTCCAGCCGGGAGCGATCTGCCGTGCGAAGGCGGCCTGAACCCAGATGCCTGACCATAAGCGAGGCAGGATTCCTGACAGATCCCGCCTCGATCGAGCGCGCCAGGGCAACCAGTTCCGGCATGGCAATCTCATCCACGACGCAGGGCTCATTTTTCTCCCTCTTCCGGAATGCCACACATGTTTCCGGCGATTGCCCCTTGTCCCAGAAGAAGGTTCCCACGTCTTCCGTCGATTGCTCATAGAGTCCGGCAGCCATTGACAATACGTTGGCGCGAATTTTGCTGCCCGCCCGGCTGAAGCCGAGTTGTCTTGCCACCATCGCGCACAGCACATTCTCATGGACCGGCGACAACGATGAAACCACTGCCTGTACGGACGCGCGCAGCATATGATCCTGCCTGCCGGACCTGACGCTTCCTTTCAATGGCGTTTCGGATGCTGCGGCTTCAGAGTCCTCGGTCGGAGGAGGCTGGGCGGCCGATTCCTCCGACGGTAACGCATGCGTCGAAACGCTCTGCCGTTCCTTGTTCGCCTGGGCCGACCGCTTTCGTTCAAGAATGTCTGAAAGCTGCGCATGAAGTTTGTCCGCAATAGCTTCCGTATCCCTGCACCACTGCGAGGACCAGGCGCGCAGAACCTCCCACCCCAAATCGCGCAATACCTTTTCACGCAAACTGTCTCTGTCCCTGGCCGTCACGGCGCGACGATAGTTATAGCCATCGCATTCCACGCCGGCCAGATAGACTCCGGGACTGTCGGGATCCACGATGCCCAGATCAATACGGAAGGCCGACACCCCGACCTGCGGACGCACCTGCCAGCCTCTTTTTTGCAGGGCCTCTGCCACCACCTGCTCAAACGGCGACTCATACGCCCCGCCGCTTTCCGGGGCAACCGCCGCGCTTGCGCCCTGCTGCGCATATTCAAGGAAAAGCCGCAGGTCGCGCACCCCCTGGGCCTTTGTTTGCGCAAGCAGTATTTGATCGGGGTACAGGGAACAAAAAACCTTCAGCTCATGCCGGGCGCGAGTCACGGCAACATTGAGGCGACGCTCCCCTCCCGCCTTGTTCAGCGCCCCGAAATTCATGGTGACATGCCCGGCCTGATCGGGGCCGAACCCAATGGAAAAATACATGATATCCCGCTCATAACCCTGGATATTCTCAAGATTTTTCACCAATACCGGCTCGTCGAGATCGCTGTCGAAAAACCTCTCCAACGCAGGATCGGCCCTCCGTTCGGCATCCAGCATGTCCTCGATGAGCGTCTGCTGCTGGGCGTTGAAGGTGACGACCCCGATGCTCCATCTGGCCGCCTGAAACTCCGGCGAACGCAACCGGGACAAAAGCTCGGCCACCACTGCCCCCGCCTCGATGGGGTTCGTGCGCGAAGTTCCACGCTCATACACGCCTTCGACAAAGCAGAATGAAACGGCCTTGTCCTCCGTATCGGGAGAAGGGAACGTCACGAGATCGCCGTTGTAGTAGCGCCGGTTTGAAAACGTGATCAGGCTTTCATGGCGGCTCCGATAATGCCAGCGCAACGCAAGCGAAGGCAGCCCGACGGCGATACATTCCTCAAGAATGCTTTCCAGGTCGTCATCGATCAACTCATCGTCGTCAACCTCGACGTCATCCGTCTTTTGAAAGAAATTGGTGGGGGGAAGCTGTTTCGGGTCGCCCACAACGACCACCTTCCTGCCTCGGGCCATGGCGCCGATGGCATCCCACACCGGGATCTGCGAAGCCTCATCGAAAATCACCAGATCGAAGACCGTCTTTCCGGCGGCAAGATACTGCGCGATGGAAAGGGGACTCATCAGCAGACACGGCGTCAACTGCGGCAGCAGGGTCGGCAGGCTCTCGATCAGCCGACGCACGGGCATATGCCGTCTCTTTTTGGCGAACTCGCGCTGCAATATCCGCCTTTCCGCCGCATTCCCCTCCGGCGAGGCCGCGCTGCGAAGCTTGCCTCGAATACATGCACTGGTCATTTTCCGGATGGTTTCATCGAGTTCCCTGAAGTCTGCAACGGCCTGTTCATGCTCAGAGAAGACAAAGGATCGGAGTCCGGCGAGCTTTTCGACGATCTGGACGATCCACCATCGGGCATAGTTGACACGTAAAGCTTCTTCGGCCCCATCAGGCGCGATATCCCCCTGAGCCACCGCATCCGCCAGGGACTGCAACCCAAGGCTCGTCGCTTGCGAACTGACCCGGAACCAGGCGCACCAGGCGTTGATATGTGGCTTTTGTTCGATGATGCCGAAACAGATGGACTGCGTTTCGGCCAAAGGCAACCGGGACAATTCCAGTTCGGTCTCCAGGAAACCTTCCGTCACACTGGCCGCATCTCGATAATCCCGTATTGCCTCGACCCAATCGGACAAGACTCTGCCTACACTGCCGTCCTTCGCCAAAAGCATATTTCCCGGCCCCAGCAACTGCTCCAAAGCGGTGTTGAGCGCCGCAACCTGCTCGGGAGATTCCGCCAGATGCCCCGTGCACCGATGAAGACTTTCCGCGAAGGCCACAGCAGCGCCGAGTTCCTGCCGGTCGGTGGCAAAAGCGGCGAAAACCCCGGATGTACTGACTGACAACGGCTCAAGCGCCATACTTCGTTTCCTGGAGCCGCCACGGGTCGTCTTTTGCTCGCCCGTACTCGTAGGCGACTCAAGCGCCATGATCTGTTTCCTGAGGTCTTGCAGTTGCTGCAAAAGGGCAAGATCGCCCTCGCAGTCCGGTTTGGCGGCTGCGCCACACAGCCCCTGAAGGATCTTTTCAACCTTGCGTCTGTAAAGAACGCTTTTCGGCCACCAGACGGAAGAGGCAAGCGCCCAGATGGCCTGTGCTTCGCCGAGGTCGGCATCCACGGCCTCAAGACGATACGCCACGGAAAGGGCTGACCACTTTTGCGTGTAGGCATCCAGCAAGGCTTCGGCTTCTTTCAGTTGCCTGACCAGCCGGACTGCGTCGGGCCGAAGCGCAAACAGCCAGGCATGCCCATGCGCGGAAAGAAGACGCTCCGCCAGTTGCAGAATAACCTCGACCGTCTCGCCCTCTGCCTCTGCGAACGGAAGGGGACACACCGCCTGGGCGGCCTGGGCGCGCGGGCTTACCCTCTCGCCCGCCTTGCAGAGAGCTTCGAGGGATTGCAGCAGGTCCCGTTCCCAAAGCGGGGACCACTCTTCGCGCCGGATATGCCGCAATGCCGTCCCGGCAAGCGCCCTTGCCCTCGGCCCCTGGATTTTTATTTTTCGCGCCACATCGAACAGGGCTTCACGGGCTGCCTGATCGTGATACTCCGGCTCAGGCCAGGACATGGGAATGACGGGGCAGGAATGGCCCTTCATCACCGTGCCCATCGCCAGGTAGACGCTCAATCCGTTGGAGTGGATCCGGTGCAGTTCTCTGACGTAAGCATTCAGTTTTCCACGGGTGAGCGCCAGACGGGAGGCAATGCGCTGCCAGTCGTCGTCCGCCTTTCCGGCGCTTGTGCTGGCCTTGATAAGCTGTCCGAGCACTTCGGCCTTGTTGGCTTTGCTGGAATGCAGTTCCAGGCAAAAATCCCCCAAGCCGATTTGCTTGAGGCGACGGTATACGACATCGAGCGCGGCGGTTTTCTCGGCAACGAAAAGAACCGTCTTCTTCTCCGCAAGGCATTGCGCAATGATGTTGGCAATGGTCTGGCTCTTGCCTGTTCCCGGCGGCCCAAAGAGAACGAAATCCTTTCCTTTTGCGGCGCTGGCAATGGCGGACATCTGCGAAGAATCCGCCAAAAGCGGGCAGTACATATCCTGCGGCAGGAACTTTTCATCCAGTTCCTGCGGTTCCATGAAAGTCGGTTCATCAGGAAATGAACCCGCCGACGACAAGAGATGGGAAACGACGAGATTCTCTTTGAGAACCTCCGAATTGTCTGCAAGATCTTTCCACATCAGATACTTGGCAAAGGAGAACAACCCCAGACCGATGACGTTCGAAACTTTCCAGCCGACTCTGTCTTTCACCACATGCTGCACGGTGCGCCAGATACCGTCGATGTCGAGACCGTTATCATTCTTGGGAAGTTCTCTATCGAAGATATCCAGGTCGAAGATATCGTAATCGTTGCGCAGCAATTCGAGCAGGGTCGTATTGAAGCGAGGCTCATCATCACTCAGCGAAAGCGTGAAACCGCTCAGCATGCTGCGTCGTTCCAGGCGCGCGGGGATGAGAATCAATGGCGCCATGCAGGGTTTATCCCGTCCCTCCGGCATCCACGAAAGAAAACCGTAGGCCAGATACAAGGTATTCGCGCCTCCCTCCTCCAGCGTCGTTCGCGCGGCGCGATAGAGAGTCGTGAGGCGCGTATCCAGTTCTTTCTGGTTCAACGGCGTGACCAGCGAGCCTTTTCCGATCTGCCTAGAGGCCAGGCTTTCCAGTTGTACCGACGTTCGGGTTTCCGCGCCGACCTCGATGAGATCCAGCCCGCCGAGCAGCTTGAAGCGAGCGCCTTCCGACAGCCTGTCTTCCAGTTCTCCCGGATTGGAGGTCAGTATTTCCACATAGCGCCTGCTGCGTCGCATGCTGTAGTTGAGAAGGCTGTTGCGCAGGGAAAGATCCAGCAATCTTCGCTGCCACCGATCGAGACGATCTTTCGGGGATTCCGTTTTTTTCGCCACGTCCTCATCGAGACTCTCTTCGGCATCGTCAAAGATGCTCGATGAAGTCGGCTCAACGGTGATCTCACTGGAAAATACAGGCTGCAATGATTGCTGGCGTCGCCTCTGGAACCCTTCGGCAAGCGCAAGGGGTCTGATCTGCTGCATGCGGGCGCGTGCAATATCGACAAGGCAGATGAATTTGCTGCTGCCCCCCCTTTCGAGGTTCTTTTGCCCCTGCTCACATGCCTGCTGGAAGGAGACGCCCTGGCCGCGTCTGGCAAGCAGCGTACTATCGAATACGACGATCTCCTGCATGTCGAGGCGTTTCTGCAAGGCGCCCAGATCATCGACGACGGTGGTTTTGAATGAACCCTGCGAAAGCCAGCACCCCACGAAAGTATGCCCACGGGTGAAGATCAGCAGGGCATCGAGGCCACTGCGTTCGAGACAGGAAGCCACCAGCAAGCTTATATCGAGACAGGTTCCCTGCCCGGCGCTCATCACCTGCGTGGGGTTGCGCACTTTTTGCCCCTGCTGTTCAAATCCGGGCGGAGGCAGGATGTAGTTCAGATCCTGCGCGTGCAAGGTGCGCCACAGTGCGGCAAGTTGCTCCCCGACATTGCCCTTGACGTAGCCTCCCAGGGAGAGTTCGGCATCATGCCCCCGCACAATCCGGGAGCCGAATACAGCGAATTCACGCACCCAGGACAGCCGGTTTCTCCAGCCCGAAGGAAGGGTGAGCAGCGTCCGTACCAACAGGCGATCCACTGCGGGATCGTTGGGCTGCACGAAAGCGGCGGCGTTTTCCGGAAATTCAGCCAGCCCACCCCACTGATTCCTGGTCAGCAATTCCAGGGGGAAAACCGCCTCGGCCACCTGCTGCGCGTCAACGGCCAAGCGCGCGTAAAAAACGCCCTTTTCAGCCTCGGCGAGCTTTGAGAACAGATTGTGGTCACACTCCAGCGCAATATTCTCGACACAACATTTCTCTCCCGGTTTGATGGGAGGCAGCGCATATTCCCGAGAAACGAAAAAAACAGGAGACGACAAAAGGGAAAGCCTTGCATTTTCAACCACCGCATCCCCTTCATTGCAGACTTCAATCCTATGCAATACCGGGATAGCGTTTTGCAGCAGTGAAAAAGAGATTCTCCTGGTATATATCCCACTTATCGAGCATTGGGGAACAGCCGTCTGCGGCTCAATATCTGTATTCGGGTTATACATTCATCATCCTGTCGCGCTTTGATTGTTTCGGCATGCAGAGCGTCCGGATCATCCTGGCAGCTTGTGTTCTCGAGTCCCCCGGTCCGGAGTGCAGCCGGGCTTCATTGTAATGCTTCCGCCGGTCTTCGATGGCGACCCCGTTGCCGGCGCGCGCCCTGCGAAACGAGGAGTTGGCCGTGGTTGCGGTTTCGTCCCTGTCAAAAGCGCCAAAAATACAACAGTTATTACTTCAAAAAATCAACACGCGCTACGAAAACCGTGTATCTTGGCGCGGCAGTCGATTCAAGCGTTGTACCTGCGGTAGCCACGTGTTCGTGTTCGTGTATGAATGCCCGGTTGGATTCCCTCGATACGTTTCTTGATCGTTCTGGCTTTCCGGGCTAGGCCCGTATCACACAATCCGGCTTCTTTCACAGGAACATAAATGAGCACTCAAACTGGTACCGTCAAATGGTTCAACGATGCCAAAGGCTTTGGTTTCATCACCCCCGAACAGGGTGGTGACGATCTTTTTGCGCATTTCAGCGAAATCAAGGGCAAAGGCTTCAAGACTCTCGCCGAAAATCAGCGCGTGGAGTTTGAAGTCCGAACCGGCCCCAAGGGCTTGCAGGCGGCCAATATCCGCCCGATCTGAACAAAGGGCGCTTTCCCTTAAAGCACGGTCTTCAGCCCGTGTTTCGTTGAGACACGACCTTCGGGTCGTGTTTCGCTTTCTGAATCGACCGGATATTTTCGTATTTCAATGACATTTTGTTTTCGCCCTGTTCCGACAAGCGCCCTGTGCCTCGAATTCATATCATGATGACTGAAACCTCCCATCCCCCCACCGCAATGCCTTCGTTCGAGCAACTCGGCCTTCCCGACCACCTGCTTGCCACGCTTGCCGAAGTCGGCTACGAAACCCCTTCCCCCATCCAGGCGATGTGCATTCCGCATCTGCTTGCAGGGCATGACCTGCTCGGCGAAGCGCAGACGGGAACGGGTAAAACCGCCGCGTTCGCCTTGCCGATCCTGGTCAGGCTCGATCTCGCCAGCAAGGAACCGCAGGCGCTGGTGCTCACCCCGACGCGCGAGCTTGCGCTTCAGGTTTCCGAAGCCTTCACCCGGTACGCGCGTCACCTGCGAAATTTCCATGTACTGCCCATCTACGGCGGCCAGAGCATGGTGGTGCAGTTGCGGCAACTCGCGCGCGGCGCGCAGGTCATCGTCGGCACGCCGGGCCGGATCATGGATCACCTCGAACGCGGCAGCCTCAAGTTCGACGCCCTCTCGATGCTGGTACTCGATGAGGCCGATGAAATGCTGCGCATGGGATTCATCGACGATGTCGAATGGATTCTCGAACACACCCCCTCGACCCGCCAGACTGCACTGTTCTCGGCCACCCTGCCCGCCGCGATTCGCGGCGTTGCGCATCGTCACCTGCGCGAGCCGGAGGAAGTGCGCATTCGCGCGGCCACGACGACGGTGGAAAAAATCCGCCAGCGTTACTGGCTGGTGCGCGGCGTCGACAAGCTCGACGCCCTGACCCGCATCCTGGACGCGGAAGAAAAACTCGATGCCGCCCTCGTCTTCGTGCGCACGAAGATCGGCACGGAAGAACTGGCCGACAAACTCGCCGCACGCGGTTATGCCGCAGCCGCGCTCAACGGAGACATGACGCAGGGACTACGCGAACGTGTCATCGAGCAACTGAAGAACGGCTCGCTCGACATCGTCGTCGCCACGGACGTAGCCGCCCGAGGGATCGATGTGCCGCGCATCAGTCATGTCATCAATTACGACATCCCCTACGACACCGAAGCCTATGTTCACCGGATTGGCCGCACCGGACGCGCGGGGCGCGAAGGCGTCGCCATCTTGTTCGTCGCGCCGCGCGAACGGCGGATGCTGAAGAGCATCGAGCACGCCACCCGACAGCCGATCGAACCCATCGCGCTGCCCAGCCGCGAAGACGTTTCCAGTCTGCGCATCAGCCAGTTCAAGCAGAAAGTGCTGGACACGCTGGCCGATCCGGACATGGAACCGGGTTTTTTCATGAACGTGGTAGAAGAAATCGTGGAAGAAAACGACCTCTCCTCCCGTGAAGTCGCCGCCGCGCTCGCCTATCTCGTGCAGGTCGGTCGGCCATTGCAGATCGAAGAGGAAGAAGGCCGGGGCTGGGAGCAAGCCACCGTGCTGCATCCGCAGGGCAAACCGCCGCGCAGGGAATCGTTCGTCGCCGATGCGCCGCGCACGCGTGGCGCGCGGCGAGACCGGAACACGACGGATGCCGTTCCCGAAAAGGTTTTTGCGAGCGGTAAAACGCAACGCTACCGCATCGCGGTTGGCCGGGATCATGGCGTCACGCCGAGGGAGATCGTGGGCGCAATCGCCAATGAAGGCGGTATTGAAGGCAAGCTCATCGGTCAGATCGATCTTTTCAACGATTTTTCCACCGTCGAATTGCCTGCACTCCCCTCCGGCCTGCTCGCCACGCTGAAGCGTATCGTGGTGTGCAATCGCCCGCTCGACATGCGCCCGTTTCGAGAAGACGAGGCGCTACCCGCGCGTCGCCCCCGGAGCGCCGTCGACTCGCGCCGTGACGACAGATCCCACAAAGCTGCCGCGAAGCCTTGGGAGAAACAGGCACGGGAAAAACAAGTACAGGAAAAACGGGGCGGACGCGAAAAATGGATTAGCCGCAGCAGCGGCGAGTCCCGCCCGTCCCGCAAGAACGCCGTGCAACAGGGCGGGCGTTCATTCACGAACCACACGACGAGTTGGAAAAAACGGCGGGAGCAAAAATAAAAAAACGAGCGCCTTTCCTTTGAACCCCCCGTCGTCGATGGCTGCTGCGCGCAACGGCTGGAACTCACGACCGTTCGAGGGGGTTGCCCCCGATACGGCTCATTGATCCGATCGGGAAATTCCCGGCTTCCCTCCGTCGTCACTCTCGGGCGCGGGCGTGAGCGGCGAAGCGCCGACTTTTTCGACCACCGGATCTTCCCATTTGCCCGTGATCGTGTAATCGTAGGCAAACAGTTTCTCGATCGGGTCGCCAAGCGACCTCTGCACCAGATAAGTCACCACACCTGCCACCGGATTGACGATGGCCGCCCCAAGGGCAACCGACTCGGACAGGGTCGGTTGTACCCTCACCTGCAAATCCTGCGTTTCGGCTGCAATGTCGGTTTCTCCTCGCATCTGCACCTGCGCCGCCGGGCCAACGATTGCGATGTCATCACTACGCATCACCCCCTCGGAAACCGTGGCCTTGCCTTCGATACGGTCGAAAACGAATCCGTCGGAGAACACATCTCGAAAATCGAGCGTCACCCGGCGCGGCAATGCCTGAAGGCTGAGGACGCCGAGCAGGCGCCCGACACCGGGCTGGATACGCTCGAAACGACCACCCTTGGCGCTGAGCTCGATCTGGCCGGAGAGCGTCGGGTAGTCGATTCGGGTCGGCGAGCTGTTCCATTCGAGTTTTCCGGCAAGCTTCGCATGCCCGCCCTGCACGATGTTGCCGTATCCCATCGCCGTGGCGAGGCGTCCGACATTGGTGACGTTCAGGGTGAAATCGAGCGTACTGTGTTGCGCGCCGGGCTGCCAGTGACCGCTGCCGGAAAACTGCCCATCGGAATGACGTATGGAAAAATTATCGAGCCGCCAGGCACCTTCCTGGTTAGTGGCCCGTACTTCGAGTTGCCCCATCTCGCGCTCGCCGATGGCAAATTCCTCCGCCCGCACATCGAGTCCCGGCAAACCACGGGGAGGAGGCGAACTGAGCGAATCGTTCTTGCCCTGATCGTCATCGTCGGCTCCGTCCCCCGACAGAGCCAGCCGACCTAAACGCGCCGACAAGATGCCGTCCCCTCCGCGTTTCCAGGAGATGACGCCCTGCGCCTCGGTGCTGTTCAGATGCGCCGTCCAGCTTTCGGCATTGTTTGCAGCGCGCAGTTGCATCGCGTTGAAGATATATCCGAAAGCGCGTACCTGTCGCGCATCGAGCATGACGCTCGTCCACAGCGCCGCATCGTCGCCGTTGCCATCGCCCTGGCCTTCTCCTGCTCCTGCGGACAGAGACCATTGCCAGGCGTCGATATCCAGCATGTCGAGCGTGGCCGCGACCTGCACCCCGTTATTGGAAGACATCGGCGTCGGTCGGTACAGTCCAACCCCCCCACGCACAGCGCCCGATACATCGCGTTCGAGCACGGCATTGAGCCTGTCACCCAGTTTTGCCGTGATCTGCAGGGGCTTGTCCCTTCCCGGAGAAACCGCCACGACTTCCAGGGGCCAGGTTTCGTCGGTTTCCTTGGCAAAAGGCATGGGCAGACGCGAATACACCCCTTTGAGTCCGGAGCGCACGACGACCTTGCCGCTCCCCTGGCCGAAAGACATCTCGGCGCTCCAGGGCGTGTTTCCACTGATCCACCCCAGTAACGGCCAATCGAACGCCTCGCGCACCGCCCCCGCCTCCACTTGCCCGCGCACGCTCAGGTCGACTCCGTGTCCGCTTTCACTCATCTTGCCATTGATCGCACACTCTCCGCCAAGCAGACGACCACGAATGGCAAGCGTCTTCAATGCGTCCTGGGAAAAGCTCAGACTACCCTCGGCAGCTTCCAGCGCAGGACCGTTGGCGACCCCGCTCAGGCGGACGCGATTGCCGTTGAAACGGTACTCCCCTTCGACCTCGGTTCTGGAAACATCTTGCAGTGGCATCACCAGTTTGAGATCGAGCCGACCGCTGCCTTCGGGGCGCAGCGGCTCCGTGAAACCGTGCAAACGCTCGGACAACGGACTCTCGGCGATGAAGCGCAGAAAATCCGCGCTCGGCCCATTCGCCGTCCCTTCTATGGTCATGATCGCGTTCTTGAGGTCGGGAATTTCGACCCGTAGAGGCTCCACCCGAACGCCGAGAACATCTCCGCCGTGGGAATTGATAAGGAGTCCCGGTCCCTTGAAGTGCAGTTCTCCATTGAAATGATCGAGCGCAGGCCAACCTTTGACATAGTCGAGACGGCCATCCTTGCTTTGAACGATTACCGAGAATTCCCCCTCCCCATTCCGGAACGGAAAATGCGGCAATGGACCGTGGAGTTCCACTTTTGCGCCAACCACGTCGGCGTGCACGATCGAATCCTTCAACCAGTCACGAACACGCTCCCCGGCAATGATGGGTATGTAACGCCACACCGCCGCGCCCCTGGCGCCGGTCAATTGACCGCTGATGTCGAGTACGCCGGGCCCGCTTTCCGCTGGTCGATAGCTGCCTGCCGCCCAAGCCTTCTGCACGTCGCCATTGGAAACGTCGATGCGACCGAGCGTCACGACCAACTGCTCGCCCTTGGGGTGGTTCCAATCGCCCTTTGCGTTGAGGCTGGCAACCGGGATGCGCGCCTCCTCGAACACCCTGGGCAGATCGACGTATCCGTCCTGACTGGAGAACACATATTCTCCCTGCTGACTATTACCCTTGATCCATCCCGACATGTTGCCCATGCCCGGTATGAGGCCACGCGCAGTCAGGCCGATGCCTTCAAATACCGCGTCGATCTTCCAACCCTGCAAAGCGCCGGATTCCCCCTCCCATTCGAACGAGAATTGCTGCAAACGCCCGCTGGGATTGAACTCGGCCAGCAACGCTTTCTCGTTCTCGCCAAGCGGCAGACTCTCCGACAACTGCATGAGCATCGTCAGATCGAGCGATGGCGCCGAAAGCGCGCCTCCATTCAACGTGCCGTCAGCGGTCTTGCGCAATTCAAATCTGAAATTGACGGGAGTGCTCCGATTGATTTCACTGGATTTCAGCCACAAGTCGCGCGCTTCGAACTCGACTCTTCCGGGCGCCTGACGCGCCAGAATCCGGCCATTGAACCGATCGAACCGCAATGGAGTCAAACCGGAGGCCAGCGTGGCTTCCACGCCTTTCAGATCCAGGCTCGCGCTCAGACCGGCTGCGCCCTTGCCGTTGCTATCCAGCCACAGGTGCACATTGCCATTCCCCTTGCAGGGAACCGGATAATCCACCCACGCCGACCAGCCACCGAGATCGGCCTGCTCAAGCCCGATGGAAAGACGCCCGTCGATTCCGTCCAGCGTCGCGGAATCGTACCGGCGCACATCGCCAGTCACCTTGAATTCTTTCGCCAGTTCTACGGGAGGGCGCGCCTGGAGTTCCAGGGAATGGCTGAAAACGCCTCGCACAAAAGTAAATTGCACGTCGGTCAGGCGCAACGGCGGTGCGTCACGCAAGGCGTCATTCCAGACCAGGGCAGCATCGCGCACCACGATCCGGGACTGATCGAACAACCAGGCGATGGGGTTGTTGCGCTTACGCGCATCCGGTTCCATGCGAATGCCCGCCACGGTGAGAACGCCATCCGTGGCGCGTCCCAGTTCGATTTCCGGGCCGGTGATTTCCAGCATGTGAAAATAGGGCATCCAGCGCGGCAGGGACGTCCACGACAGCGTGGCCTCGACCCGTTCCAGACGTAGCGTTTCACGTTCCCCGGCATGAATCGTCAATCCGCCCAGACGCAAGTGAGGTCGCAACCCCAACCAATCCGCGTCCAGGCGCTCGATGCTCACCGGCGCGCCAGCAGCACTGGTCAGCTTTGCGGCAACCCACTCGCGGTTTTCGCCAAGCCAGGGAAACAACCAGACGCGCATCACGACATACAGGAGTCCGCACAGGAGACCGCCAGCCAGGGACAGCCAACCCAGAATGCGCGCCAGACGACGAAAAACGGCTCTCTGCTGGACAAAACGCTGCAAAATGGAAGGCCAGGGGGAGCGTTTTTGGGCAGGCGGTTCGGAAAGAAATGAGAATTCAGTGCTCTTGGCGTTCATACTTCAGCGTTAAAAATCAGCACCCAGGCACGACGCAATACCGCGAACGCCAGGCGCTGCCCCACACCGGACGTTCCATGCGATTGCACGGACACATCGACTACACAATGGATAATTGTCCTGTCACCGGACAAACCGCTTGCTTGCTACTCACTACTACCCTTATCCAGAAGAAGCATTCTAACAATAACGCAAGGACTTTCGATGCCGCTCAATCTTCCAGCGCCGGAAATTATCCGCCGCGCAACACGTCAGTCGCGGTTTCTGAAGCGCATGCTTGACAGCCGTCCCTGGCTGGCCGAGCGTCTGACCGACGGACTCGGCCAGACGCTCGACAGCGAGGCCATGCACGCATTCATCGCTGACCAGGGTAATGTCGAGCTACGCCCGGTGCTGCGCCAGTTGCGTACCTGGGTGCTGTGTCACCTGGCCGTGCGTGACCTCGAAGGCATGGCCGACCTGGCCGAGGTCACCGGAACCATGACCGATCTGGCCGAAGTCGCCGTCCGCCACGCCCATGATGCGCTGCGCGCCTCGCTTCTTACGCGATACGGCACGCCTCGCTCATCCTCCGGCGAAGAACAGGAATTGCTCATCATCGGCATGGGCAAACTCGGAGGCCGGGAACTCAACGTCAGTTCCGACATCGACCTCATCTTTCTCTACCCCGAAGACGGCAACACCACTGGCCCCACCGTCATAGACAACTTCGCGTTCTTCGAGCGCCTCGGCAAGCAGATCATTGCCGCGCTGAATGAAATCACCGAACACGGACAGGTGTTTCGCGTCGACATGCGCCTGCGCCCCAACGGCGATTCCGGGCCACTGGTAGCGAACTTCGACATGCTGGAAAACTACTTCCTCACCCAGGGCCGGGAGTGGGAACGCTACGCCTGGATCAAGGCGCGGGCCATCGTCGGCGAACGCATGGAAGAACTGCAAATCATTTCGCGTCCGTTCGTCTTCCGAAAATACCTCGATTTCGGCGCCATCGGCGCCATGCGAGCCCTCCACGCCCAGATCCGGCGCGAAGTCACGCGCCGCGACCGCGCCAACAACATCAAGCTCGGCCCCGGCGGCATCCGCGAAATCGAATTCATCGCGCAGGCATTCCAACTCATCCGGGGGGGGCGCGATCAAACCCTGCAAATACGCCCTACCCTTCAGGTGTTCGAGCGCCTTGCCGCACGCGGCATTCTCCAGCCCGACGCGGTCGAAGAGCTCAACACCGCCTACATCTTCCTGCGCCGACTCGAACATCGGTTGCAATATCTCGATGACGCCCAGACCCACGATCTGCCGGAGAACGAAGCCGACCGAACTCTGATCGCCGAAGCAATGGGCTTTGCCGACTACGCCGCGTTCCTTGAAGGACTCGATCGCCATCGCGCTGCCGTCAGCCGTCACTTTGAAGTCATTTTCGGCGAACCGGACGCCACGGACAACGATCCCCGGCAAATTGCCGCCGTCTGGCAAAACACCGCCGATACCACCGAGACCGCCGCCACCCTGGCCGGACTTGGCTACCGCGACCCACAGAGCGCTGCCGCGCGGCTGGCCGCCACGCGCTCAGGAGCGCGCTACAACCAGTTGCCGGACAATATCCGCAGCCGGTTCGATGCTCTCGTCCCCCGCATGATCATTGCCGCCATCTCCACCCCCGCGCCCGACGACGCACTGGCGCGCGGGCTCGACCTGCTCGACACCATCACCCGGCGCGGCGCTTACCTCGCCCTGCTGCAAGAGTATCCCCAAGCCCTGCGCCGCCTGGTCGATCTCATCGGCGCATCGCTTTGGGCCGCGCAATATCTCGGTCGTCACCCGATCCTGCTCGACGACCTGCTCGGCGCGCACGACCTGACGACCCCGCCCGACTGGCAGCAGTTCAGACACGAATTCGTTGCCGAACTGAACGCCGTCGAGCCGGACACGGAGCGGCAGATGGACCTGATGCGCGAGCAACACCACACGCAGGTGTTCCGCCTGCTCGTCCAGGACATTGCCGGAACGCTTACGGTCGAAAAACTTGCCGACCACCTCTCCATGCTTGCCGACATCATGGTCGACCTCGCCATTCCCCTGTGTTGGCGCAAAATCAGGACACGTCACCGCGACGATCCCCAATTTGCCGTCATCGGCTACGGCAAACTCGGCGGCAAGGAACTGGGCTATGCCTCCGATCTCGACATCATCTTTCTCTACGACGACGATTTCATTGAAGCGGGCGAATCCTACGCCCGGCTGGCGCAGCGGGTCAGGTCATGGCTGTCGAGCCGCACCTCTGCCGGCATCCTGTTTGAAACGGACTTGCGGCTACGCCCGAACGGCGAATCCGGCCTCGTCGCCTGTTCGCTCGCCACCTTCCGGAAATACCAGTTCGAGGCGGCCTGGACCTGGGAACACCAGGCATTGACCCGCGCCCGCTTCGTTGCGGGCGATCCGATGCTGGGCGAAAAATTCGAGCGTATCCGCGAAGACATCCTGCGTCTGCCGCGTGACAGGCAAACCCTGCGCCTCGAGGTCATCGCCATGCGCGACAAGATGAGATCCACCCACGCGGGAAAAAGCCCGCTCTTCGACCTCAAACACGATCCCGGCGGCCTCGTCGACGTCGAATTCCTGATCCAGTACCTGGTACTCGGGCATGCACACGAACATGCGGATCTCACGCGCAACCTTGGCAACATCGCGCTTCTCGGCATGGCCGCAAAACTCGGCCTGATTCCCGCCGATCTCGCCGCCGCCTGCGCCGACAGCTATCGTGAATTTCGCCAGCATCAACACCGCCAGCGACTCAACGACCAACCCTCCCGTATCCTTCAGTCCGATGCCGCCGCCCTGCGCGAGCCGGTGCGGGCATTGTGGCGGGAGGTGTTCGGAGAATCCGGGGAGGGAAAAATCAACGTCTGAGCGTCTTGCGGATCTCCTTTTCATCCGACCATTCCACGATGCCGCTCTCGATCCCGATCAGGCGCATATTGATCTTGTAATACACGTCCTTCACTCTGGCGTTGCGCTTGACGATGGAAGAAACACTGCCGCTGATATAGTATTTCGCCCCCTCCATGTTACCCACTTTCGCGGCCAGTTTCGGATCGTACAGGCCGCTCTGCCTCTGGCGGATCAACTCTTCGATTTGATTTTGCATCTCATCGCTTGCGATCGTATAACGCACCCCGTTCTTCTGCAGTTGAGTGAGGAGGGAGTCGGTGATGAGCTTGGTGTCAAAGTATTCGCCGGTCTTGTTTTTCACCTGCGAAGCCATGATCGGATCACCCTGTCGGATGATGTCTTGCACCAACGGATGTTGCAGCATGGACTGGGTCATCTTTTCGGCAATCATCTGGATGTCGGTGGAACCCAGAT
>JGI24702J35022_10000559_pt1 | contig 22493 bp, 19 predicted proteins | sample TergutTh196P4_FD_35022 | JGI IMG/M metagenome (IMG submission 35022)
GGGCCGGCCCTACACCCTCCGCGAGCTTGATTTGCCCGAAAATTACGCCCTGGTCCAAGTCCAGAACGGCTCGGGAACAGCCGCGGGCCACGCCGTCGCGGAGTTCACGAACGCCTACACCGGCGTGATCACCGTCGAAATCACAGGCGAAAAAACCTGGGAACCCAATGATATAGACCTCCCCGAGTCCGTCACCCTGCGCCTGAAAAACGGCGATACCCTCATAGAAACCGCCGAGGCCGCCCCTGAAGAAGCCGGCCGGTGGCTGTATTCCTTTGAAGCCCCGAAGTATGATCATAACGGCGAATTGATCGAATACGCCGTCGAGGAAATGCCCCTCGCAAGCTGGCGGCCCGTGTACGATCCCGACAGCTATGACGTGAAAAATATCTACGTCGAACCCATCGAAAAAATCATAAACGCGCAAAAAATCGTCGCGGGCGAGCCGCCGGGCCTCGCGCAGTTCAGGTTCCTCCTCACCGGCCCGGACTGCAACCAGGCCATTACCATCGCCGGTGCGGGCGAGTGCGCGTTCGCCGCGCTGGCCTTCACCGGGGCCGGAACCTACGAGTACGTCGTCAGCGAGGCCAACACTGGCGCGGACGGCTACGTCTACGACGAATCGATTTACACGGTCATTTTTGTGATCGAAGAAGAAGATAATATGCTGGCCGTCGTGTCCGAAACGTACACAAAGGACGGCGAGCCCGCGGACGAAATCGTATTTGAAAACGAGTACGCCCCCGGCCATACCAACGTCGGCGTGACGAAAATCTGGCAGGGCGGCGGCGAGCATCCGGGCAGCGTTCAAGCCCAGCTTTACAAGGACGGCACGGCCCACGGCGATCCCGTTACCCTGAACGCGGACAACGGCTGGAAGCATGTTTGGACTGATCTTGAGAAAGATTTTGCCTACACGGTGGACGAAATCGACGTCCCGCAAGGCTACACGAAGAGCGTTTCCGGCGACGCGGTGAACGGCTTCATCATCACCAACAGCAGGGACGAGCGGCCCGAAACGGCCTCCGTCACCGTCCAAAAAACGTGGAATGACAAGGACAATCCTGACCGCCCGCGCAGCGTCGCCGTGCGGCTTTACCGGGACGGCGTCATCCACGGCGGCCCCGTGACCCTGACCGCCGCCAACGGCTGGGCCTACACCTGGGCGGGGCTCGAAGCCGGCCCGGCGTGGACCGTGGACGAGCCGAACGTGCCGACCGGTTACGCCAAAAAAATATCCGGCGACGCGGTGAACGGCTTCGTCATCACCAACACCAGAGCCGCCCCGCCGAGCGGCAAAATCAGCGTCAGCGGCACGAAAACCTGGGCGCACGGCGGCAATCCCGAGGATCAGCGGCCCAAATCCATCGTGCTGCACGTCAAGGCCGACGGCGTGATTGTCCTGCAAAAAGAGGTCACCGCGGCGGACAACTGGAGTTGGAGCCTGCCGTTCGACAAGTACGGCCCGGATGGCCGGGAAATCGTCTATACGATAGACGAAGCGCCGGTTAGCGGCTATACCAAGACAATTGACGGGCACAATCTTCACAATGCTTACGAGCCGCCCGAGCCGCCTGATCCAAACAAGCCGGGCGAGCCTGAAAAACCCTTCACGCTTCCCAAAACCAGCGACAACAGCAACGCCCTTCTGTGGATCGCCCTGACGGCCCTGAGCTTCACCGGCCTGGCGGCGGTGCTGTTCCAGCTGTGGCGGCAGCGGAAACAGCGCGCCCTTGCGGCCCTGCTGCAACGCAACGCGGCGCTGGAGGCGCAAATCAACCGCCTGCGCAATGGGGAAGATTCTGACTGATTTGCTTTCTTTGCTTTTCTCTTTCTTTGTTCCTTCCTCCCGGCTCTGCCAGGATGCCGGGGGGCACGTGAAAAACCGCGGACGTATAAAAATCCCGGTCCTATGCGAATGGGGCCGGGGTTTTTTCAAGATATAGCGTGAACATTTTCAAAAGCCAAAGGACGTAAAAAGCTCGAAGTGAAAAAGCGGACATGCCGCGTGGCCTGCCCGCGGCCCGAATGGAGCAAACTGAACAATCCCGCCGCGCTCCCTCCTACAGGGAGGGCGGTTTTTCCCTCTGTTTCTTTGCTGCGGTATCTGCGGCTCAAGGCCGGCAGGGCGCCGCCTTCAATCGAATTCGCTAACCCGAATTTCGATTGGAGGTCATGGAAATGCCATTTGAGAAGTTCACATACGCTGTCCGCGCGGAAAACGCTGACGGTGCGCCTCGCTATTTTGCTGCGTTCGTTGACGGCGGCGGGAATCCGCAGGAGGTTGAAATCCCCCGCGAGGTCTACCTTGCCCTCGAGGCTTGCCGCAGGGATATGAACCGGCAAATCGCGTCGATCAAGCGTCACCAGGAGCGGCTTGCGCTTTCCGAGGGGCAGCTGGCGGCGCGGGTAAACGCTTCACATGCGCCGATGGAGGAACGTGTTGACGCTGCGTTGTCAATGCAGGCAGCGCTTGCCTCGCTGACCGAAACCCAACGGCAGAGGTTCCTACTTTACCATGAGTATGGGCTTAACGTAGAGCAAATTGCTACCGTTGAAGATTGCGCACATCCGGCTATTGTAAAGGCCATATCGACGGCACAGCAGAAGCTCGAAAAATATTTTTTAGAGGAGGGTTACAAAACAGGGGTCTGAGTGTGCAATAGATTGAGGGGGTAAATTTCCGGCCCCGCAGTGAACACCCCGTGAACTATCGTTCACGACCTGTTCACACGCCGCTTCGCGGTGCTCCTTGAAAATTTCATATCGGAACCATCCAATACGTTCTTTCCGCTGCCGGGACACACAGGAACCCTGGCAAGCCACAAAAGCGGGTGCGCCATGACGTCGGAGCAAGCTACGTATCATTCGTTTTGCCCTAAAGGGCAAAAGCTCATTCACTACGCTGCTCCCCCTTTCCCCACAAAGCCTTTCGGCTTCGCGGGGACCCCATTGGGGCCAAGCGATCACACCCATAGCTTTGAAGCAGAGGCGGCACCTCTGCGGGGCGACGACAGGCGGAAAGGATCATGATACTCGCATTCAGCCACAGGCCGAGCGTTGAAGCCATGCCGGAAACATGGTGAGCCGTCGCAGCCGATGGGAGTGCCTCGCATGGATTGGGAGGGAGCCTGCCGCTTACCGAAATGGGAGCAGCGGACTTCGTGGAGCCAGCAGCTACTGGCCGTTGGATGGTTCTATTCACAAACAGGCCGGGTGCGCGGCGGATTTCAGGCGAATACGTTCACAGAACGCCCCAATCTTAAAAAGCCCGCGCGCCCGGCCCCTACATCGAAAAGATAGGACGTGATATTTATTATGGATCAAATTCTGCGCGGAGAGCTGTATTACTGCGACCTCGAGGATGCCCAGGGCAGCGAGCAACAGTTCCGCCGCCCTGTTTTGGTCGTGCAAAAAAACGAACTGAACCGCTCAAGCCCGACCGTGATTATCGTGCCGGTCACCAGCCAGCTCAAGCACCCCTTCATGCCGGCGCACTATATCCTGGATGAATTCTGCCCGCTGAAAGAGCGCTCCATGGTGCTGGCGGAGCAGGTGCGCGCGATTGACAAGCGCAGGCTTTACAACCGCGTCGGGCGGCTGAAGGTGGAGGATATGCTGGCCGTGGAACAGGCCCTGTTGTTTGCGCTGGGGGTGGGGGGGCGTTATGGAAGCTGAACCCACGACGATTGCCCTGGAAACGGAAACCACGATGACCATCCGCGGCATTCAATATATCGTGACCGCCCACTACGACGATACGCAGGAGAGCCTGCCAGAAAAAGTGGCCCGCCTGCTGAAAAAAGATGTTTGCACATTGGACAAGCCATTATAAACGCGGTAAAATGGGAGGGTAAACACTGCGTTACGGCTGCAAAAATCAGGAAAGGAGTCAATTATGACCAGGCAACAGCCAAACGCGGCACAAATTTCAATGGAAGAAGGTAACATCGACGCCCTGTACCTGCGGATTTCGCAGGACGACGAAAAAGAGGGCGAAAGCAACAGCATCGCAAACCAGCGGGCGCTCCTGATGGGTTACGCGAAAAAGAACCACTTGAAAAATATTCGCGTATTCGTGGACGACGGCATTTCCGGCGCGACGCTCAAGCGCGGCGGCATCGAGGAGCTCATCGCCCTGGTGGAGGCCGACAAGGTGCGCACCGTGATCGTCAAGGACCTGAGCCGCCTGGGGCGCAACTATATCGAGATGGGCCAGCTGACCGAGATCGTGTTCCCCCAGCACAACGTGCGGCTCATCGCCGTCAACGACGGCGTGGACAGCGCCCTGGGCGACGACGACTTCACCCCGTTCCGTAATATTATGAATGAGTGGTATTTAAAAGACCTCAGCCGCAAGCTGCGCTCGGCCCAGCGCGCGAAAAGCGCCCAGGGCTATGCCATCGGCCAGCCGCCCCTCGGCTATATGCGCGACCCGGAGAACCCAAAGCGCTGGGTGATCGACGAGGAAGGCGCGGTGGTGGTCCGCATGATCTACGCCATGCGCCTGCAAGGAACCAGCGTCACGGACATCGCGGCGAAACTCAAGCACCGCCGCGTCCTGACCCCATCGGCCTACGCCGCCCACAAAGGCTATAATAAGCGGAAAATCAGCGTCAACGGCGCGTATTTTTGGGATCACCCCATCGTGCGTTCCATCCTGTCCAACCGCGCCTACCTGGGCGACGTCGTCAACTTCCGCACCTACAGCCGCTCCTACAAACTGAAGCAGCGGCTGGAAAACCCGGAGGAAAACTGGGACGTCCACCGGGGTGTGCACGACCCGATCATCAGCCGCCCGTCCTGGGAGGCCGTACAGCGCACCTTCGGCGACACGAAGTACCGCAAGCCGAAATACGTCGAGAAAAATATGCTGTCCGGCTATCTTTTTTGCGCGGACTGCGGGGCGCGCCTGAACTACAAATACACCCACGACAACCCCGAAAACGAGTATTTTTCCTGCCGCAACAAGCGCGCCCGCAACGGCCTGTGCGCCACTACGCACCACATCCGCGTGGACACCGTCACCGAGCTTGTGACCAACCACCTGCGCCGCACCCTGCATTTCGCCGACGTGTTCGAGGACGAATTCGTGAAGATCGTGGTGGATGAGCACTACAAAAAAATTCTGTTGACGCAGCGGAAAAACCAGCACGACCTGGCCGAAGCCAAAGCCCGCGACAAGGAGATCGACCGGCTTTACGAGAAAATCTACGAGGACCAGGCGCTTGGCCGCTTGCCGGAGGAGCGCTTCATGAAGCTGGCCGCAAGGTACGACGAGGAACAAGGCTTGCTGCGCCAGCGCATCCGCCACCTGAAAAAAGTCGTGCAGGAGGAAAAAGAGCACGAGATGAACACGGACGGCTTCCTGGCCTTGGCGCGGCACTATTCGGCTGATTTCGCGGAGCTGACCCCGGAAATGCTGCGGGAGTTCATCGACAAAATCGTCGTGCATCACAGGCAGAAAGAGCAAGGGGTCATGCAACAGAGGGTGGAAATCTATTACAAGCTGATCGGGCATTTCAAAGTGCCGCCGTTCGACAAAAAACAGACGGAGCGGTTACAGGTCAGCTTCGGGCGTATCCGCGATGTCGTGGCGATTGCGGCTTGACATCCACCCCAACGAATCTGCGGATTCGCCGGGGACCCCAGGACAACAAAATAGGCGGCAAAAAATTAACCACAAAGGCTTCAAGACCTTTATGGTTAATCAGTGTGGTTGCGGGGGCGCGAAGCACACATTGTTTACGATTTCGCTCCCGCTGCCCCTTGCGGCTTAACCATTGCAATATGCTTACAGAAAAAATCAAGCGGGAATTCATTTTTCCGCTTGCCTTTTTTCAGAAAACGTGTTACACTACTAACGATACACAATAAAGCGCATTTGCGTATTGTTAGTGGGTGACAACATGGAACAACTGAACAGAGCAAAACAGACAATCCAGCAAACGGGCGGCGTGGCGAGCATTGCCGATTTCTACGCCAACGGGCTTGCTAGGGATACCGTGGCCGACTTTTACAAAGCCGGGATACTGCACCGGGTGCGGCGGGGCTATTACTGCCTTGCGGAGCCGGAAAGCGGCGCAGTGCTGGATGAGCAAATTCTGGCCGCGCTGTTCCCGGAAGCGGTGGTGTGTGTGCATTCGGCACTATTTCACTATGGCTATAGCGACAGGACACCCCTTGCGTGGTCACTGGCCTTCCCTCGCACGGTCTCCCGCTCCCGGCTGAAGCTGGAGTACCCGCCCATACAGCCCTATTTTGTGCAGGAAAGCACCTTTGCCCTGGGCAAACGCAAGGGAGATTTCAACGGCGTTGCGCTGGCTGTCTATGACCGGGAGCGCACGATTTGCGATTGCTTCAAGTATCGCGAGAAAATGGATGCTGAAATCTTCAACAAAGCGGTTCACGGCTATACTGATGACAGCGCAAAGAACCTGGGCAACCTGATTGAATACGCCAAGGAAATGCGTGTCTATCGAAAAATGGCCGATGTGATGGGGGTGATGCTCAATGGCTGACCGGGCGGCTTCCGTGTTGGCGCGGCTGAAAAGCAAGGCCGCGCAGAGTGGGCGCACATACCAGCTTTGCTTGCAACTGTTTTGCCAAGAGGAATTTTTGCGGCGGCTGCAATGCTCACCCTATGCGGAAAACATGGTGCTGAAGGGTGGGCTCTTCCTGTATACCCTCACGCAGTTTGAGAGCCGCGCCACGTTGGACGTGGATTTTCTCTTGCGCAATCTGCCCAATACGCCCGAAAAGCTGTTGACCGTACTGCAAGAGATTGTTCAGACTGACACGGGTAACGACTTCATCACGTTTGAAGTCACGCACGTTGGGGAAATCAGCGCGGCAAAGAAATATAAGGGCATAACCGCAACGATTTTGGCGCGTGTGAAGCATACGCGCACGGTGTTTGGCGTGGATTTCGGCGTAGGTGATGTGATTGTGCCCCAGCAGGAAAAGCGGGCAATCCTTACTCAGTTAAGCGACTTTGCCGCCCCAGTGGTGAACACCTATTCCGTGGAAACAACGATAGCGGAAAAGCTGGATGCGATTTTGTATTTGAAAGCGTTTTCCAGCCGCATGAAGGACTACTACGACATTTACTATCTGGCGCACAAATTTGACTTCGATGGCCCCACCCTGTGCGAGGCTCTACAAAAAACATTCGCCAACCGCGAGCGGCAGTACACCGCCGCCGACTTTGCCCAAGTGACGGCCCTTGCCGATGATGCAGATATGCAAAAGAAATGGGCGGCCTTCCTGAAGAAGCTACAGGCCCCAGCGGTGGCGTTCGAGGATGCGCTTGGGGTATTGGATAGATTCTTGGGCGGAGTGTTTCTGGCGGCGGTGGATGGGGGTTCTTTAGAGAGAGTATGGACGGCAAGCGAAAGCGCATGGGGGAATATAGCGTAGCAGATTGCAAAAAAAATCAAGCGGAAAGAAAATCTTTTCCGCTTGAATTACTTATACCTGGGCTTTTTCCATTTGCCGCGCAAACTCCAACAGAGAAACCCCGTATAAAGCGCGTACATACCGTGCGGTCATTTCCTGCGCCTGTTCTGACGCTTGAACTATTTTCACCGTCATTTGACTTGCTTGTTTTTTGTCCCGACCGTTTGACATTGTTGTGCCCCTGACCTCCTTTCCGTAAACCGTCAAACGATGCTGTATGCGTCCTAATGCCGTAGAAAACTTAAAAACAGGACGCAAAATAAAAATTGAATGGGTTCAAGGCTCAAAGCCTTATAAATAGGCGTTTTCCCCCTTTTTTCTCAATGTAATAAAAATTTGATTTTATTACATTTTGCGCATTTGGTCTATTTTCGAACATTTTTCGCTTCGAAAGGCTAAATCCGGGGAACAATGCTAACAAATGGCTATATACAAGGGATTGCGTCGTTTTTGTGTTGGCTTTCTCTTGAGCCAAATGAAAATGTAATAAAAGGGTGATTTTATTACATTTTCACTTTTTGCCGCAAATCAGACACATAAACGCAGTAAAGAACTTATGTTCTTGTAATAGTGTACCACGAAAAGAGGTATTTGTCAAGGAAGATTTTTTATACCCGGAAACGCACCATATACCGCACCTTGGCACAAATGACCCCGCCCGAATATGTAAATCAAGTTACGCCCATTCTACCGTTGCTGTTTTGCCTCCCATTTTCAATATACCCTCAGAAAGACAAAATGTCAACCTAAAAATAAGTTTTTTATTTGTCGCGGTTCTGTTGCAATGACCGCGCAACATCAAGCAGGATAGCAAGCTCTTGGTCTGTGTTCTGATTCAGCATAACCCGCAATTCCCTTACCCTTGCTTTCCCTGCTTCCTGCTCCGGGAAGATGATATTATCAAGTGACAAATCCAGCGCTTGGGCGATAGAGAAAAGAACCTCGACAGAGGGCAGACGGTGCCCACTCTCGATGTGCTTCTCATGCGTAGGCGTTACCTCGACTAGCTCTGCAAGCTGTTCTTGCGTGTAGCCCTTCTTCAGCCGTGCCGCCCGGATAGCCGCGCCCAATGCGATTCTATCTATCATCCCTGTAAGCTCCTTTTTATATTAGCTTACAGCAGAAAGAAAGTGTTGACAATGAGCACAGAGAGATGTATAATGGTGCCGAAAGAGATTCTAGGAGGGGCGGTGGGAAATACTATGGAGCAGCATAAGCAGCTAACCTTTGAACCACAGAAAGGATGCCCGGTAAAACTGGAAATGGGCAACATCATGTTGGACAGCGCAACGGGCAGAACTCTCTTGTTTCTACGACTACAAAACAGCGGACACAAGATTGTGCAAAAAGTGCGCATCATCATCTACTTCCATGACGGGGACGGAAATCAGATAGGCACAGCAATACACACCTATAATGGATTATTTGCCAAGCAAGATTTTTTTGGTGATGATAAGTCCATCGACTTGGGAAGCGATGACATACAGGGTGTGCGGGTAGCAGTGGAACGGGTATTTTTTTCCGATAATACGCAATGGTCTATCAGGTCTATGCCAGTACGCAGAGTGCGCGTTAAGAGGAGACGCAAGACTTTCACAAAGCCCGATTTCCTCGAAAAAATGTTCTTTGTTGGGTTGTTGCTCGCTATTCTCTGCATAGCCTTACTTGTCGGGGGAATTTACGCCGCCTCTGTATTAGGAGGGTTCAGCGGCTTCATGGCGCTCTTGGCGTTCGGCTTTCTTGCGGCTTTGTCTGGGATGGGCGCATATTCGATACTTGATAATTATATTGATTTGCGTTCCCCCATGACAAAAAAGCTGATTATTTCCGGCGTGGTAATTCTTGCTATTATTGGATTGGCTATGTTTTCCTTTAAAGGATGCAGCGGAGGGGGCGACAATAGCACTTGCAAATACCCCGGATGCAATGCAAAGCGGTATTCCTACTACGAATACTGCTACAAACACCATGCGGAAGCGGAATACTATTCCTGGAAAAAATATCATCAATAGGGGGATGCATCATGAAAAAATGGCTTAAAGAGCACAAGAAGACAGCTCGCATCCTCCGCATCATTTGTATCGTGTTTCTTTGCGCGATTGGCTATGTTACAATCCTCCTACTAACCCATGTCCTCATGAAAGTCGTGCCAGGCAACGCCGAATGGGAAGGCGGGAACATCATCGAATACACCGCAGGGTTCCTTTCTGCTGTGGCGGCATTCGTGTTCGGGGGTATGGTTTACTGGCAAACGAACCAAGCCAACAACCGGGAGGAACGTTTCAACTTTGCAAACATAAGCCGACCCTTCTTTGTCATTGATACTGATGGTGTCATTGTAAATGACCCAAAAAAAGCGGAGTTGAAAAACGGTTGCTATGTGCATACAACAAAAAATCTTTGCCACTATGAAATTACGCTTAGGAATGTGGGCGAAGGCGTTTGCTTAAATTGTGACACTACGGATGACGCCGCCTGTATGAATTCTACGATTACAGAATTTGTCCCCAAAGAAGGAACCCTAAAATTGGGCTTCTTTGCAACCAATTTCGAACGTAGAGGTGAGAATCAAACCATTGATTTTAAAGTGACATACCAGAATCTGCTTGGATTCAGATACGAACAAAGGGTCACTGCAACAGTAGAGAAAACGGACTTTTCATCTTGCAAGAATGCCCCTGATTACTATAATGTAGTAACTATTTCACAAACCAGCCCACAAAAGCAAATTGGCATGAAGAAAGACGCTGCATAGGCTTTGGAACTCTCGAAATCCCCAAGAATGCCATTCGCGGATTACGCTTCACAGAGGCCCCACGCCGGGGCTTCTTTCCTTCCCCATTTCCTCCTTGACAACCTCCAATTTCCATGTTAGGCTAACAACAGAAACCGCGTTTTCCGCTGTTTCTCGTGCGTTACACAGCAAGGAGCTTTTGACTATGAATTGGTGTAAAGAAGGTGAGCTTGAGGCAATCGCGGAGAAAACCTTGTCCGTAATAGTGGAAGCTTTTGGCGATTGGAGCGATATTTGCGAGTGCGCTTTTGATGGCAGCGAACTCCAAGCACTTGCGTATAGGAAGATGAACTCTCTAGCGGAAACCTTCGATTACTGTTGCGGTGTTTATTCCCGTGCCCCGGAAGGCAGCAAGCTTAGGGCAATCGCGTTGAGGGAGAAAGACAGACTTCTAGCCAAGGTCAACCGCCATTTCGACAGAATGTAAATGAACGCTCATTAGCCCCTTTATCGGGGCTTCTTTTTATTTCCCCTGATACCTCCCCGCCCGTTCCTCCGGCAAATCTTCAAGCCCAAACACCACCCGCTGCCCGTCCACCTCAAGCAACAGTGTGCCCCCCAGGGCCTCCGCAATCTCTATTATATCCCACACGTTAAAGCTATCACGAGTGAGCTTGTTGCGGAAGCTCTGCGCGTTAATCTCCATAGCCGCCGCCATTGCCGGGGCTTTCTTTTTCTTTAGCCCCATCACCATGCGCACCTTGTTTGCCACTGACACTTTACCATCTCCCATCAGTATAAGTATACTCTATTCGAGGGCAAAAGGCAAGATATTTTTTCAAAACCTATTGACACTTTAGCCCCCTGCATGTTATAATATACTCATAATGATATTGACAAGACTAGAAGGGAGACTAACATGAAAGTGAACACCGTAGATTTTCTGCTCGACCTGCACGACTACTTTTCCAATGCCCTGCTCACCTACAGCGCAGACTACCTGTGCAAAGAACCCAAAGAGGGCTACACCGACCAATGGAACACGACCAAGCAAAAAATCGCTATCATCAACAAGCTAATCAATCAGAATGCGGAGGAATCATGTGTGCAGGATTGACTTCATTCAGGGCAAGCAGTATAATGTTAGCGAAAGAGGGTGACACGCAATGAAGGCAGGCGCATATGCCCGGTACAGCACCGACAGGCAAGACGTAAACAGCATCGACACGCAGCTTGCGGCGATAACCCGCTATTGCCATAGTAACGGGCACACCATCGCCGCGACCTTTGTCGATATGGCGATGACCGGGACGAATACGGAGCGCCCGGAATTCCAAAGGATGCTGGCTTGCGCAAAGGCAAAGCAATTTGATTGCATCGTAGTCTATGATATTACCCGCGCTTCACGTGATGTTACGGATTGGCTTGGCTTTCGCAAGCAAATGCGCGCGCTGAATGTCGATGTATTTTCCACGACTGAAAGGCTTGGGAATATTGATGACCCCAACAGTTTTATAACGGAGCTTTTGACCGCTGGCCTCGGTCAACACATGGTATTGCAGACGCGCCAAAAGTCAATGGCAGGGGTTGCGCAAAAGGCAACGCAGGGAGTATTCCTCGGCGGCAGTCCTCCCCTCGGCTATGACGTAGAGGAAGGCCAATACATCATTAACCCCCATGAAGCGGAAGCAGTGCGACTCATTTTCAGCCTGTACGCAATGGGCGAATCCTATAACACCATCATCGACAACTGCGCGGCGAAAGGGTATATCGGGAAGTATGGGCGGCCCATCGGCAAAAATTCGCTGAACGCCCTGCTTCAAAATGAGCGATACATCGGAACATATTCATGGAACAAAAGGCAAATGAAATACATGAGCAAATGGGCCGGGGGAAAGCCAAACCCCGATGTTGTGAGAATCGAAGGGGCAACCCCCGCAATCATCGACAGAGAAACATGGGAAAGGGTGCAGCAAAGAATGAAAGAGAACAAGCACAACGCCGCGAACACGGCAAAATATGAATACCTGCTTTCCGGCTTGATTGAGTGCGGGAAGTGCGGCGCGACATTTACGGGGCGAACAACCAAGAGCGGCAAGGGCTATGTTACCCGGTCTTATGCCTGCGGGAACAAATACCGCACGAAAACCTGTGACGCGAAGAACATCAACGCCGACGAATTGGAACTAGCGGTTGTCGCGCAGTTGCGGCAGTATTTCGCCGGGGGTGACTTCGATGCCATGGCCGAGGAAATTTTCAAAGCATATACAGAGGGCAAGGGCACAAACGCGACAGAACGCCAAGAACTCGCGCAGGTGGAGCGCAAAATCGCCAACGGCATGAAGGCAATCCTCGCCGGGGCTGATTTTTCCGAACTCAATGAGGAAATGGCCCGGCTAAAAGTCCGCAAGGCCGAACTGGAAGAAATTCTCGCCGTGTCGCCACAATTCACTTTAACAAAAGAAGCGATTGCAGCCAAATTAAGGCAAGACGCTCAATGCTTCCAAGAGGGAGACATCAAGCGCCTTGTAAAAGCCTACGTAACAAAGATTTACGCCCACAGAGATGAGATAATCATCACTGGAGGCGTAAACACGATTGGTTGCGGGGGAGGGACTTGAACCCACGACCTCCGGGTTATGAGCCCGACGAGCTACCAACTGCTCTACCCCGCGATAAATTGACTTTGCTAGTATACCACGCCTTAACCGCAAAGTCAAGCAGTTTTTTTGCCAATTTTGTCAATGCTGAAAAATCACAGTTTCTTCCCGTAATACCAGCGTGCCGCCAGCATAACGCCCACATGCGTCAGCTGCACAACGATTGTCGGCAGGCTTGGCAGGCGCCTTTCCGGAGGGCCCCGCTCCGGCTTTGTGCTTCGAAAGCATCCTCCAGTGAGACGGCCGGCAGTCTTTTTTGCGATAGAAATGCTCGCACTGCGAAAATACAATTTTCCGGAACCAGGACGGGAAAGCTCTTGTCACCAGCTCGCTGTCGAATTTCCGGGAGCGCAACGCTCCCGCTATTTATTTTTTCTACCTACCATTTCAAGCTTAGCGGGTCGAACGAGTAGGAGCGCAGGTGCACGTTCACCTTGTTTTCGCCTACGTCCAACACATGGAAGAACGCGCCATTGTCCATGGGCAAAACGGTGATGCCCTCCCCCTCCGCGCCGCCGAGGAAGCGGCCGAATGCCTTCTGTACCTGCCCGGTGGAGAGCTTGACGGCGAAAATGGCCTGCTCCTCGCGGCTCACGGCAAGATAGAGCACGCCGTCGTGCACCTCGCCGCCTTGTACTTTATGTACGGGCGCGTCGAGCTCCAGGTAGTCAACCAACTCGAGAGTATCCGGAGCGTAGATATTCAGCGTCGTAATCTGGTCGCGCCTGGCCGAATACACAAGCCCTGTTGCCGGATCGACGGCGCACCAGGGGATACCGTAGGCGTGGTCCTCCAGAGCGACGGCCTTGTATTGAATAAGCTTCAGCGTTTTCGCGTCGTATACGGCGATGTAGAGGTTTTCGAAAACCGAGCTGTCCTCGATGGGACAGTAGATCCTGCCGTCGTAGTAGCCGATGCCGCCGATGTGGCTGCAGCCCTTGAGCAGCAGCGCCGGCGGGATGGCGATCAAGTTCTGCCTGAGGATGTTCTTGCCCGTCAAATCCGTCTTGGTCAGGCCGAAATTCCAGCTGAAGTAGAAGCTCTCACCGTCGGTGGTGATGCCCTGCCCCCGCACCAGCGCATCGAAGAGAGGAAAGTCCACCACGCCCACATCCGGGTGGTATTCCGGCAGCGGCGCGGGCTCGAAGCGGGCAATCAGCAGGGCCGCCAGCGCCGTGAGTCCCGCGAATACGCGCTTTAAGAGGGGGAGATAGTAGCCAAAAGCCTGCATGGGGAACCTCCTTATTTTCTTACCCCGTCCACCAGCTCGATAAACGCCCCGACGATGTCCGACGCCGCGTTCTTGCCCATGGATACCAGCAGCGCCCAGGAGTCGCTTTCGAGGCTGTCGTTCGCCTCGTTGTAGCGGTAACCCACGATGACGTACTCGTTGTCCGGCTCGACATACCCGGCCGCGTCGTTCATCAGATCGAAGATGATCAGGTTCTCGCCGTAGAGCTCGCGCAGGGGCTTGTACTGGAAGCCCTCCATGGTTTTATCTCCCATGAGTAGCTCGCCGTAGATCTCACCGGGGCTGAGGAACACCTTCAGGTCGCCGCCGTTTGCGCCCAGCTCCATGTAGCCCACTTCGGTGACGGTGTAGTACTTGAGCGTCCTCCAGTCATAGATCATCGTGATGTTCGCGAGGGCCGTTTTGGCCAGCACCTTGGCCATGTTGTTCTGCACCTCGGTGAGGAACTGCTTGTGCGCTATATTCAGAACCGGCTTGACCTGGGTGCTTGCCACAGGCTGCCAGTCCCTGTACCAGACCGTGTAGTTCTCCGGTTTGTCGGTCTTATCCACACCCAGCGGGTCGCCCACCTGCTTGTTGAGCGCCTCGCACTGCGCCTGCGTCTTGTCCATTCCCAGGGTGATTAGCCCCAACTCGTAGCCGAAGCGCATGGCCCCTTGATGGGAGGTCTGGTCGGGTATGCCGTCGCTGGAAAGCCCGCGCGAGGACGTAACTGTGCCCACATTGCCCTGAATGAAGATGAAATTGCTGCCCGCCGCGCTGACGATTTTGTCCATGTAGTATACGGCGTCGGCGGTGATTTTGGAGCTGAGGCCCGGCATTTCGTCGCCAAAGCTGGCGGATTCCGGGTGGCACCCCACGGAGGCGATCACGGTCGGCTTTTTTTCCGCGTCAAATGGCGTGAACACCAGGCGGTATAGATTGCCGTCATAGACGAAGGGCGGCGTGCGGTCGTTGACATAGGCCGATACGTCCTTCACCGCATAGGTCAGCGTGCCCCCGGTTTCCCGCATCTGCGCGTGGGCCGCCTGGATGGAGGCCGCGGTGCTGCTGATAATCGTGTTGAGATAGGTCTCGTTCACGCCGCTTTTGGCTTTGATCAGCCCGAAGGTCAGCCCGGACAGCACGTTGTTGAACAGGGTGAGCAGCGGCCGGTTCCACACGCCCTGGGAATCGATGCCCGAATGCGTGTGCGTGGCGGATACGTTGACGCTCACGATGTTGTTCTCCGCGGCGTAACCGGCCACGGCCGCGCGGATTTTCCGCACATCCGCGTTGGAGAGCCCGATGCAGTCAACGCTTGAGAAGGAGACCGCGCCCCTGCCGCTGCCGTCGTCCATCACCACGGTGCGCACGCCCACAAACTCGGTCTCGCCGTCGTCGTCCGTATACACCTCGCTGACATACGCCCAGGGCACATAGCTCCCGCGCGCGTATTTCAGCTTTGCCGCCGGCGTGCCGAAGTCCTCCGGTATGATGGACTTTTTGTCATAGCCCAGGCGCCACACGGCCTCGCCCTCCGGCTTATCGATGAACTGCCCCTGGTGCCCCTTGAGGAAGCCGCCGTACTTCTCCAAATCGAAGTCCGCCAGCCTGTGCGTGCCGGCCCCCCGGGGGATAAACGCGCTGATGCCCCGCAGCAGCACATCATTGAGGAAAAGGTTGCTCAAACGGTTGCGGACAACCGCCTGATCCTGTAGGGACAGGCCGCCGGTGATGTAGTCGAGAATCGAGGGTTCGCCGCCGCTGTCCGAGCCGGCCGCATGAACGGGGATTGCCCCCACACCGCATAACAAGCCGGCCGCCAGCAGGATCGACAGGACAGATTTCCATGTTTTTTTCATGATAAGGTCCCCTTCCGTGTTAGATACATGCATTATATCACAGTTTGTTGTTGAATGCAAAAGAAAAATGTGCAATTTTACTCCGCGTTTTTGCGATCTCCAGGGTAAGCTCATTATAGCATGGTTTCCCTCGCATACGCAAGGTATTCCCGCGAAAAGGGCTCGATTGTTTTTGCGCGCAGATTTTCCAACAGAGGCGGCAGCACCCAATCAATCGAAAAGCGCTGAATGAGCTCCTGCCGCCGCGCCGTTTGGAACTCCACTGCCTGTGCGTAATGATCGATAATCTCCTGCGCCATGTCCTCCGCGCTTTTCCGCGCAAGAGAGCCTCTGCCGCAGAAATGCTGGCCTGCCGCCCGCGCAGCGTTCTCTTCCGTCAAATAGCCCGGGATACCATAAAACCCCCTGACATAGACGGGCACGCCCGCGCATAGGCAGTATTGCACTGATTTCCCCGCGGTGAAGACGACGTCGTGAGCGTCGAAATCCTCGGGCGATATGCGACGGTAGCTATCGCCGGAGATGCCCCTGATATGTACCCGTATACCCAGCGCTTCAAACGCCAGCATGGCCGGGTTGTGGCTGTTGGAAATTACCAGGATGCTGCGCGGCGTCTCGGGGAACGGCGTGTGCTCATACCGCGAAAATGCCTCGGGCGCAGGGTTCTGGAAGAGTGCCCAAGGGTGCCCCTGCCCAAGCTTTGGCAGCCATTTGTCCCGCACTACATCGCTGATGAACAGCGAAAGACTCGCCAGACGCGCTTCAAAGCCGTCGATATAGGGCTGCTCCAGCCTGTTGCTGTCCAGGCTGGACATGTGGTGGAAAATGAATATAGGCATTTGGATTGGTGGATTGGCCAGCTGCTCGAGCAGCGCAGGCGGCAACAGCTGGTGGTGCACCCAGATATAATCGTAGTCCTCCAGGCGAAATGGGTGTTTTGGGTTCGTGATGACCGTCAGGCCGCCCGCCCTGCTCATGGCGGCGATGGGCCCCGAATGCCGCCGGGTATACACCTGCACGGCGGCGCCGCGGCTTTGCAGATATTCGGCCAGCTCCACCGTCACCATTTCGGAGCCACGGATGCTCCAGAGCGCCGTTTGTGTGATTAGGAAGCGCTTGCCCGCCAGATCAAACATACAATCACCGTTTCGTTTTTTATCCCTCCAGTATATGCGAAGGCCTCTTGGGAATTGACTTTGCGCGCAGGATGTATTACAATAGAAATCAGCAAACAACAGGAGGTGCATCATGCCGGATATCCTACCCCGCCGCTTCGCCCACCGGGGCGTGGCACAGGCAGCTCCCGAGAATACCCTCGGCGCCTTCGAGGCCGCCGCCGCTCTCGGCCTGGAGGGCATCGAACTGGACATCCGCCTGTCCCGGGACGGCGTACCCGTGGTTATCCACGACCCGAATCTGACCCGCCTGACCTGCGGCCACCCCTCCATGCACAACAACGCCCGGGTAGGGGACCTGGACTGGGAGGCATTGTCCCGGGTGGAGATCCCCTACGCGAACCATACCCTGAACGAGGAACCATCCGCCGACGCCGAGAACGAGTTCCTGGCCCTGCTGCCCGGGCGGGTGCTGGGGCAGGAGTTCAACCGGGATTATATTTCAGCCTATGCAAGAGAGCTCCGCATGGCGAAGCTCATGCGCCTGTCGGATTTCCTGGGCTGGTTCGCCGGCAGCGCTCCGGCGGCCATGGAGGCGGAGCTGGAGATCTGCGCGGACGGGCTGGCGAAACCCGTATTCGAGTTGCTGGACGGCCACAGGGCCTGTTCGCGCTGCATCGTGTTCTCCGGCCACCCGGCGCAGATCGCCGAGATGCAGCTGCTCGCCGCCCGGGAGGGCAAGCCCGCAGGCCTGCGCCTGGGGGCTAACCTGCGCCAGGTGACCGAGGACATCCTGGAGGATATGGAGGACATGGATTTGTTCGAAATCGGCCTGAACCCCGGGCGCTTCACCCGGGAGGATGTCGAAATGCTGCGCGCACGCGGCGTCGCGGTCCTGGCCAATCTGATGGATACCCCGGCCTGGTGGACGCGGCTGCCCACGATGGGCTGCTATGGGTTCAAGACGAACTACGCAGGGGCGTACACTAAATTTATGCAGGAGGCTTTGTCATGAAGAAGGCATTTTCAAGGGCACTTGCGGCGCTGCTCATCATTGCGCTGCTGGCGGGTGGCGGGCTGGTGCAGTCCCTCGCGGTGACTGACGCACAGTGGGACGCCATCTGGGAGGAGATCGACGCGAAGCAATCCGTCGTCGCCCTCACGCCCGGCAGCGACGAGACGCAGCGCAATTTCGCCTGGCAGGGCGGGCGAAACATACCGGCGCCGGGCGGCCAATTCTTCGGTCCAATGGTGCACCTGAGCAAAAACGCAGACATGAGCGGCGCCGTCACGTTTCATGGTGACATCGAGCTGAACCAGGGCACCGGGCTGGTGACCAATTATGTGACAGTCAAGAGCCTGGAGCCGGGCGCAAGCTATTACTACCAGTGTGAGGACTTCTCGTCTGGAAAAAGCGCCGTCTACAGCTTCAAAACGGCCCCGGCGAATAGCCCGGTGAAGGTGGTCATGTTCTCGGACATCCACGTCAAGAGCGACGAGGAGGCCGGCGTGGATGAGAAATCCAGCGGCCGCATATGGAATGACGCGCTGGAGCAGGCCCTCGCCCGGGAGCCGGACGCGGACCTGGTGCTCTCCGCGGGCGATAACGCCAACACCGGCGCGCCCCGGGAGTACTTGGGCCTGTACGCCCCGCCCGCGCTGAAGAGCATCCCCTTCGCGGCGTGCATGGGCAACCACGACAAAAAGCAGTTCAACCTCAAGTATTATATGAACAACCCCAACGCGCACAACGCCCTGCTGGGCAGCCTGCAGGGCGGGGATTATTGGTTCCGCTACAATGATGTGCTCTTCCTGGTGTTCGATTCCACCAACGGCAGCGCCTTCGACCACTACCGCTTCGCCAGGGAGGCCTGTAAGGCCAACGGGGACGCCAAATGGCGCGTGGCCATGTATCACCACGATTTGCACGCCACCCTGTCGCCCATCAAGGATCCGGAGGGCTGGGCGATGCAGCAGATCTTCGATCCCATCCTGGCTGATTTCGACATGGACGCGGTCTTCGTCGGCCACAACCACCGCTACATCCGCACCCATGTGCTCAGCCGCGGGTGGGTGACACGCAATGTCGGCGATGCCCGGCAGGTTGTGGACCCGCCGGGCATGGTGTACTTCGGCAACACCTCCGTGGTGCATGTCAGCGGCTCGGACTTCCCCAGCCTCAACCCGGAAAACGCCTTCTGCTTCACCGAGCCCAACGTGGTGACCTACAACGTGATTTCCTTCGAGGGCGGCCAGCTGAACGTGAAGGCCTGCCGGGTGGACGACGGCCGGGTGATCGATGAATTTACTATCATCAAATCCGAGGGCAACATGCCCAAGAGCGCATTCCTGCCCCGCCCGAGCTACGTCGGTATCATGTTTCTGTCGGGGATCTACGCCCTGATTGCCAAGACCAATGACCAAAAGATCATGCAGGAGAACGGTATGCTGCCCTGGTAATTAGAACCCCCGGTTGCCCCACCATATCTCGAACAGCCTCCACATGCCCAAAACCCACTCCCACACCTGGCGGAAGAAGGCCAAAACCGGGCTTTCCTCCTCCGGCGGGAGATTTTGATGCTCTGACCACCAGCCATGTTCGCTGTCCCCCACGGTGAATTTATACGCCGCGCCGGGCGCAAGTCCGGTGATCTTCGCCGTGTGCTTTGCCGCGCGCATATTGGTGCCCAGCAGCTGCGTGATGGCAAGGTCAACCACGTTGACCGTGACGTCCTCGAATTCGGTGCTTGTCTCGATTGAAGCGCCCGGCACGGCATGGAACGCCGCGTCCATCAGGCTCAATTTGGGGCTGGTCAAGCTCGCCTTGGTATACCAGGTGACCTCGGCGCTCCTCCTGTCGCCGCTGAGGGTGACCTGGACGTCATAGGGCAGGCGGAAGGTATTCGGGCCTGTGGGTGCGTCAATAGGGCCGTCGTAGGCAAGCTTGGCGTCGGTGCCCCTGCCGGAGGGGGATGAGCTGGTGATGATTTCGCTGGCCAGTCCGTACAGCGAATCGCACAGAGTGCCGCGCATGCCCGGGGTGAGGACCAGGGCGAGGATGGTGATCAGCGGACAATTTAGGGTGTTTAGGGCCTTTGCCAGCGCGCCGCTGAAGGGCTTGCAGTTGATGAGCAGGGGCAGCACGTCGGCGCCCAGCACGTCAAGGATTTTCGGCACGGCGAAACTCAATAGCTGGTCCAGCAGCTCGCCGTTTTGCAGGCGGCGCAGCACATCCTGCATAAAGGGGTCGTCCTTCGGGTCGTGCTTTTTCCAGAACATATACACGATCGCGGAGGTAGCCAGCTCCTCCACGTTGCCGGGCCTGTTTCTGTCGCCGAAGCCCAGCTCGTCGATAAAACGCGTGCAGGGCAGCTTGGATACCGGCAGGGCAAAGGCGTCGTCAATCAGGCCGTTGACCAGGGCGAGGATTTTGTCGGGCTGGTTGATCAGGCGTTCATCCAGGTATTCGAACAGCGCGTTGATGGGCCCAAGGTCCACCTGGCCCTTCACCACCGCGGCGATGCCGCCGTTTTTGCGCAGGTCCTCCAGCGGGCCAAGCAGGCTGCGCCTGGCGTTGGCCTTGGTGAATTCGGCCATGCCCCCGTCCCTGGAGCCGAAGGAATATTTCAGGGCGGCGGGGTAGTAGGGCTTGTAATCGATGCCGTTTGAGGTGACGGTCAGCATCTCGTCCGGCGCGTAGGAGTTGACGTCGGCCTGAATCTGCTTGCCCTCGGTTGAGAAGTTCACCACGCGGTAGTCCCCCGGGAAGCTATACAGCCCCGGCACGATGATGTCGTAGAGCACCTCGCCGCTATCGGAATACCAGGGGCTGATTTCGCTCATGTGCAGGTGGCCCGAGAAATAGAAGTGCATGCCCGCGTCCGCGAAGGCCTCGCTGACTTCGCGCATGTTCTCAATGCCCTGGTTCTGCATAATGACCAGCTGGCCCTTAAGCTGCTCGTTGAGGTTGTGGTGCCCCATGGCCACGATGGTCTTGCCCTCGGCCACGGCCAACTCGCACTGCTCGATCGTCCAGGCCTGCAGCTCCGGGGTGATCCTGCGCTCCCGGGTGTCCAGGGCCACCAGGCGGTAGCCGCCGTTCAAATCGGCGGCATAGCTGAGCCTGCCGGCCTTGTCCTCCCCCGTGGGGACGAACTCCACGCAGTTATCCAGGTCGTAGCCCAGCTGGTCGTAAAGCCGCCGGAAATCCTCGTAGGTGGTCTCCTGCGCCTTTTCCTTCACGCCGTTGACGAAGGTGGCCGCGCTGCCGTTGTTGATGTCGTGGTTGCCGGGCACCACGGCGACAGGTACGCCGGTTTCCTCCTCGAATTGCAGCAGAATCTCCGCCAGCCCCTCATGGCCGCCCAGCTCCCCCTCCCGGGTCAAATCCCCGGGGATGAACAGGAAGTCGATCTCGCCCCTCAGCGCGCGCGCCTTGATGGCCGCCAGCGCGGAGCGCAGCACCCCCGGCGCCTGCTCGATGGGGTGGCCGACGATCTGCCCCTCGTCGAAGACCGGGCCGTAGCCTCCCGCCATGGATTCCGGAAAAAAGTGCGGATCGGAGATCAGCGCGATGCTCAGCAGGGCGGGCTCCTGCGCCAGGGCCGGAACCTGCGCCAGGGGCAGCAGGAGCAGCGCCGCCAACAGCAGCGCGAGGATGTTCTTGGCAGGCAATTTTTTCATGGATGTGCAACCTCCCTTTTTTCATGCACCCATTGTAACGCATTCAAACAAAAAATGCAAGAGCAAGTCTTGGATTTTTGACATTTCCGGCTTGCTATTTTTTGCGTGCCGTGCTATACTGGAGTTCGAATCATAATCGCTTTAAGGAGGAAAACACATGGCAAAGATTCGCGCGGCATTTGTGGGCACGGGCGGGCGCTCGTGCACCCATATCGACAGGCTCAGGGACTTCGACGACGTGGAGATGGCCGGCTTCATGGACGTGATCCCCGAACGGGCCATTGAGAAGCAGGCCCGCGCCGGCGGGGCCGGCAAGGCCTATGAGGATTACATCCAGATGCTGGACGAGGCCAAGCCGGATGTCCTGTATGTCTGCGTGCCGCCCGGGGAGCACGGTTTCATCGAGCGAGAGGCCATCGCCCGGGGCATACACCTGTTCATCGAAAAGCCCATGGCGCTCTCCATGGAGATGGCCGAGGAGATCTGCCAATCGGCAAAAGAAAAGAACCTGGTCACCTGCATCGGCTTCCAGGATCGCTATCTGGACCTGGTTGCCCAGGCCCGGGAGTGGATGGAGGGCCGCAAGGTCGGCCTGGTGGACGGCGCCTGGGTGGGCGGCGTGCCCGGCGTGCCCTGGTATCCGAAGTACGCCACCTGCGGCGGCCAGCTGCTGGAGCAGAACATCCACATCTTCGACATGCTGCGCTTCCTCTTCGGCGAGCCGGCGTCGGTCTACTGCTCAGGCGG
>JGI24702J35022_10000560_pt1 | contig 22482 bp, 19 predicted proteins | sample TergutTh196P4_FD_35022 | JGI IMG/M metagenome (IMG submission 35022)
ATCCGAGCGACCTGTGAACTGTTGAGCGGAAGACGGGACTCGAACCCGCGACCCTAACCTTGGCAAGGTTATGCTCTACCAACTGAGCTACTTCCGCAATATCAATAACTGAATAACTGAATAACTGAATAACTGATTTCTACCTATATTGAATCCCTGACGGGATTGTGGAACTCCCTCGTTAGGAAACGAGGGAGAGCAAGGCAGTGTTTCAACTCTCAACTCTCAACTCTAATTGCGGCGGCAAAAATAACGTTTTTTTTTAATTTTCGCAAAGAGATTGCAAAAAAAAACTAATTGGTTACAACCCCCGAATTGCCACTTACCGAAACGTGATAACTTCTTAACCCATATTTCTTTCCCTCAAGGGCAATGCCTGTACCATCCAATATCTGGTATTTTGTACCACATTTGGGACATATCGCATTGATACCGTCATCTATCACTTCAACAATGGTATTCCGGTTAGGCGATTGTTCGTTGGGACATGCCAAATCGAAAGCAGCCCACGTATCAAACGGAGTGTGTACAACCACCAATCCACCCATGCCGATACGTTCGTTTTGCGCCGGATTATAGTCAATACCTGCCTTATTCAAGGAATATACCTTATAACCGGGTATTCCACGTAACGCTTTATCACGATTCTGTAAATCCAATCGCAGGTAAACCGACCCATATACCGGATTTTCGGGGATTTTCTCACATGATACCACCGCAAAAAACAGCCAAAACAACAAACAACGTTTCATAAAATGCCTTTAATCCTGATTTTTAATTATTCATAAGGCAAAGAAGCCAGCACCTCCGCAAATTTCTCCAATCCTTCCTGTAACGGTTTGGATACCATCGTTTTTAGTAAAGGATTCAATTCTGCACGAACCGTCATCTTCATCTTAGTGGTCTGCTCATCAGTTTGTTTGAGCTGAATCCAGAGAATCAGCGGAACAGGCGAATTGACCGTTTCGTATTTAATCGTTTTGTAAGGCTCGCGGTTGACGATCTGAAAATCAATCTTACCGATAGGACTTACATCGATACTGCAACTGTCGTTATTGAATGTTAATTCTTTGATATGCTCACGAGGTATCCGGTCTTGGATACGTTCCAAGTTGGACAAATCCGACAGCATGGCGAAAATACGTTCGTCGCTGAAGGGAATGGTTTTGATTTCACTTACATATTCTGTCATGTCTATCAATTACTTACGCATAAGGATCCCAGTTTGCCGGGTCTTTTCTCCATTCCTGCAAAATCGTGATTTCCGATTCATCGATATAGTCGGTTCGAAGCGCTTCTTGAATCACTGCATTGTAGTTCGACAAGGCGGTCAAAGGTACTCCTGCTTCTTTAAATTGATTTTCAGCTACCGGCAATCCATACGTAAAAACGGCAACCATTCCGACGACTTCGCATCCGAAGTTACGCACAGCCTTGACTGCTTTCAGGCTGCTTCCTCCCGTCGAAATCAGGTCTTCAATTATGACTACTTTCGAACCCGGTTTGAGTTCGCCTTCAATCAGATTTTCCAAACCGTGGTCTTTCGGAGCGGAACGTACATATACAAATGGAAGGTCTAACACGTCTGCTACCATCGCGCCCTGGGCTATTGCAGCCGTCGCAACACCGGCAATGGCATTGGCATTTTCATATTTTTCACAGACGGCACGGGCAAGTTCTAATTTTATGAAATTTCGTATTTCGGGATATGAAAGCGTTTTTCTGTTGTCGCAATAGATAGGTGATTTCCAACCTGAAGCCCATGTGAAAGGATTGGCAGGCTGTAGCTTTACCGCCTTGATTTTCAGAAGCTTTTCAGCAACTAATTGTTCTAATGAAGTCATAATTTAAAATATTTTCCTGTGTTATAGGCCACAAAAATAACTAAAATGAATGAAAAATCAGACTTATTTTTAGTATAATTAAATCTTTTCGGAATACTGCAAAATCTACGAATCACATCGGTAACTTAAAAAAGGAAATAATATATCATTTCCTAAATTATTTGCTATCTTTGCAGCCAAATTGAAAGTGGATAGATTTGTATTGCTTGCAACCACAGGAAAAAAATGCTAAAACCCTTTTCTTGCCGTTCAACCTCACTTTTCCATTAACTTACAATTCATTCGTTTTATTATTAAATCTTTAAATATTGTAATGTAATGAGTTATTTATTTACCTCCGAATCGGTGTCGGAAGGACACCCGGATAAAATTGCCGATCAAATATCGGATGCATTGTTGGATGAGTTTTTGGCTTATGACAACAATTCGAAAGTGGCTTGCGAAACATTAGTGACAACCGGTCAGGTTATCTTAGCCGGCGAAGTGAAATCAAACGCTTATATAGATGTGCAGGAAGTGGCACGTGGTGTCATCGAACGAATCGGGTATACCCGAAGCGAATATCAATTCGAGGCAAAATCATGCGGTGTGCTTTCGGCCATTCATGAACAAAGCGATGATATCAACCGCGGAGTTGAGCGCTCCGATCCTTACGAACAGGGCGCAGGCGATCAAGGGATGATGTTTGGTTATGCAACCAAAGAAACTGATAATCTGATGCCTTTGGCATTGGAGATTTCGCACGGATTGTTAGAAGAATTGGCAACAATCCGTAAAAATGAAATTGCTTTGATGCCTTACCTTCGTCCCGATTCGAAAAGCCAGGTTACGATCGAATACGACGACAACGGCGTTCCTTTACGTATTGATACGATTGTCGTATCGACCCAGCATGATGAGTTTATCATTGCCGGGGGTGACTGTTCGCAGAAAGAAGCCGATCGTCTGATGGGTGAAAAGATCAGGGAAGATGTGATAAGCATCCTGATCCCACGAGTCAAAGCGCGTTTTCCGGAGAATATACAGGCATTATTTAACAACCGGATCATTTATCATGTCAATCCGACAGGCAAATTTGTGATTGGTGGCCCGCATGGCGACACCGGTTTGACGGGACGTAAGATTATCGTTGATACGTATGGCGGAAAAGGAGCACACGGAGGCGGCGCTTTCTCGGGAAAAGATCCTTCGAAAGTCGACCGTTCAGCAGCTTATGCCGCACGTCATATCGCCAAAAACTTAGTGGCTGCCGGTGTGGCTGATGAGGTACTTGTTCAAATATCTTACGCCATTGGTGTAGCACAACCTACAAGCGTCTGTGTCAACACTTTCGGACGTTCGAATGTACAGATCAGTGACGGTGGGATTTCACAAAAAGTACAACAACTCTTTGACCTTCGTCCTAAAGTTATCGAAGAAAGATTGAAACTGAGGAATCCGATTTATTTGGAAACAGCTGCATACGGGCATTTTGGGCGCGAACCACGTACGGTCACGAAAACTTTTGTGTCGCGTTACATGCCCGACCCTATCGTTCAGGAAGTCGAATTATTTACCTGGGAAAAGTTGGATTACATCGAACAAATCAAGGAGATATTCGGATTGAATGATTGAGATTTCTCAGTTATTCAATTATTCTGTTCTTCATAATTGATGTTTATTCTGTTATTCTGTTATTTTATTCTTGTAACCTTTTCATTCAAACTGCGTCAAAACAGTAAGAAACTGCTTAAAATTTATCATCAATAAAATTTAAACAGTTTCTAAAAACCCTGAAAACGTCTTGATAAAAGATGAATTTATTGACCGACGCCTACTATATAGCGAAGATACAAGACGGTGAAACAGCATGTTTTGCCGTATTATTGGAACGATATAGCCGTTCTGTTTTCTCATTGATTGTAAGAATTGTGGGCAACAGGGAAGATGCGGAAGAACTGACTCAGGATGTTTTTTTGAAAGTTTTTCGTTCGATATCATCATTTCAGGGGAATAGTCTTTTTTCGACATGGCTCTACCGGATTGCCTATAATACAGCCATCTCGGCCTCCCGGAAAAAGAAATATGAATGGATAGCCATCGAAGAGTCGGTGATAGAGCATGTATCGGAAACTGAAATGAACAATGATATTGAGTTATTCGACAAGGAAGAACAACTTTGCAGGCTTGAAAAAGCAGTCGCACAACTTTCGCCCGACGAACGTGCGCTTGTCTCACTTTTCTATATGCATGAAAAACAGGTAGATGAAATTGTTTCGATCACGGGTTTAAGCGCTTCGAATGTCAAAACAAAACTGCATCGGGTGCGCAAAAAACTATTTGTATTAATGAAAGAGATAACATAAAAGATATGGATACGAATCAAAATGAACAAGACATCCTGAAATCAATTTTTCGTCAGATGCCGGAGGAAACGCTACCTCCCGCTTTCCAGGCGGAAATGATGCAGCGAATCAGGAAAGAAGCCATCCGTATAGCGAAACGGAACCAATGGCTTCGCTTCCTTGCGTTGATAGCTGCGACCATGTTTACAATCGGACTTGCAGTTGCAGCACTTATATACTTAGGCATTCCTCAAATAACAGCCGGATTTCCCCGCATTACAATCCCACCACATTATATTTATTTTGGCGCGCTCGTGCTAATTTTACTTTTTGCCGATCATCTGTTCAGGCAACGCTATGATAAGAAGACCGTAAGATCGTAAGACCGCAAGAAATTTTAAATCTTTAAATTTTTAAATCTTTAAATTTTTAAATGCTAAGCAAGGGCGGAAAATTTTTTTCAACAATAAAGTATTAATGTCAGAAATAAGTGTTATCTTTGCGGCACTTTTTTTTGAGAGTATTAACTTATTGTCTAACATTTAATTAATTAACGGAGTATTAACATTTAAACATGGAAAATTTTAAAGACATTGTTCCAGTAGAAGACTTTAATTGGGATTCCTTTGAAAAAGGTGAAACCTATAATGAGCAAACCAAAGAAGAATTGACGAAAACCTACGACGAAACCCTGAATACAATGAAGGATAAGGAGGTTGTTATGGGTATGGTCACAGCGTTAAACAAACGCGAAGTAGTAGTAAATATCGGTTTTAAATCAGACGGGGTGGTACCCATGTCTGAATTTCGATATAACCCCGATTTGTCAGTCGGAGATGAGGTGGAAGTATTTATTGAAAATCAAGAAGATAAAAAAGGTCAGCTCAACTTATCGCACAAAAAAGCACGTGCATCCCGTTCGTGGGATCGGGTGAATGAAGCGCTTGAAAAAGATGAAATCATCAAGGGTTACGTCAAATGCCGTACCAAAGGCGGTATGATTGTCGATGTTTTTGGGGTCGAAGCATTCCTGCCCGGCTCACAAATTGATGTGAAACCGATTCGCGATTATGATATCTTTGTCGGCAAAACGATGGAGTTTAAAATCGTAAAGATCAACCACGACTACAAGAATGTTGTCGTTTCGCATAAAGCGCTGATTGAAGCGGAACTCGAAATGCAGAAGAAAGAGATTATCTCCCGCCTGGAAAAAGGACAGGTTTTGGAAGGCACTGTCAAGAATATCACCTCGTATGGCGTATTCATTGATCTGGGAGGCGTAGACGGTTTGGTTCACATCACCGACCTTTCATGGGGGCGTGTCACGCATCCTGAAGAAATCGTGAAACTCGACGAAAAAGTCAACGTAGTCATTCTTGACTTTGATGATGAAAAGAGGCGTATCGCACTCGGATTGAAGCAACTGACTCCGCATCCATGGGATGCACTTGATACCGGCCTGAAGGTAGGTGATAAGGTGAAAGGAAGGGTAGTTGTCATGGCCGACTATGGCGCATTTATCGAAATAGCATCAGGCGTAGAAGGCTTGATTCATGTTTCCGAAATGAGTTGGACACAACATCTTCGCAGCGCACAGGACTTTATGAAGACAGGTGATGAGATAGAAGCTGTGATCCTGACCTTGGATCGCGAAGAACGAAAAATGTCGCTGGGAGTCAAACAACTGAAAACCGATCCGTGGGAAAATATCGAAAGCAACTTCTTCCCAGGATCCAAACATAAGGCTAAAGTACGCAACTTCACCAATTTCGGCGTATTCGTTGAAATTGAAGAAGGTGTTGACGGCCTGATTCATATTTCGGATTTGTCGTGGACGAAAAAGATCAAACATCCAAGCGAATTTACACATATCGGTTCCGAAATCGAAGTACAAGTATTGGAGATCGACAAGGATAATCGCCGTTTAAGTCTGGGACACAAACAATTGGAAGAAAANCCATGGGATGTGTTTGAAACAGTCTTTACCGTAGGTTCCATTCATGAGGGCACCATAATTGAAATGCTCGACAAAGGCGCCGTCATTTCNTTACCTTATGGCGTAGAAGGCTTTGCNACTCCTAAACACTTGACAAAAGAAGATGGCACATTGACTGTGACTGATGAAAAACTGTTGTTCAAAGTGATCGAATTCAATAAGGAAGCGAAACGGATCATTCTTTCACATAGCCGTATCTTTGAAGACGAACAAAAAAGTCAAAAGTCAAAAGAAGGCGGCGAAAAGAAATCAGGACGGGGATCATCCAAAAGCTCAGTTGAAGTTTTTACTGCCGGCATCGAGAAAACAACGTTGGGTGATATAGAAGAATTGGTTGCTTTAAAAGAAAAGATGAAAGAGACCAAAGCGCCCAAAAAACCCAAAGCCCCCAAATCGGAAACTAAAAAAGCTGAGGAAAAAAAGGTCGAAGACAAGAAACCCGAAGCTGAAGTAACTGAAATCAAATCGCAGGAAACAGAGACTCCTCCAATTGTTGAAGCTCCGGAAGTTGAAGCTCCTCCGGTTATTGAAGCTCCGGAAGTTGAAACTTTGGAAGTTGAAGCTCCTCCTGTTGTTGAAGTTCAGGAAGTTGAAGCTCCTCCGGTTATTGAAGACCCGATAATTGAAGATTCGGTCGTTGAAGACCCGGAAACCGATACATCAGCAGGAGAAAAACCTGAAGAATAAATAGCCCCCTCCGTTCATCGGCATTTGTAATGCCGATGGTGTGAGTGTCGGCATTTGTAATGCCGTTGTATCCCTGCTCCCGTTCGTTAGGAAACGAGCGGGAGCAGACATTCCTAATACCACTTAAACCATTTTATTCCTGCAAAAAAGCAAATAATTCCTAAGGAAGAGAGCAAGATGGAAGGAGATATGATCTCCATCCATCCGGCTCCTTCGTTGAAGATACTCCGTAGACCATCCGCAAACATGGTAAGCGGGAGCAGTTTGATAAAACCGATACTCCATGCGGGGAAATTAAGATAGCTGAAAAAGATGCCCGACAGAATCATCATGGGCATTGTCATGGCATTGATCAAACCATTGCCCGTTTCGAGTTTGGCGGTACGGCAGCCTAAAAGCACAGCCATACCGGCAAAGGCAATATTACCGGAAATAAAAAAAACAGCTAATGCGCCCAGATTACCCTGAATAACTGTCCCGAAAAATATCCAGGCAAATAAGAACAATACACCTGCTTCCACGCAGTTCATCACAAACCTGACCGATATCAATGCAATAAGGTAGTTCGACTTTTTCATCGGCGTAGCAACCATCCGGCGAAGCAACTTTTGCGACCTTCGTTCGATAACCGCATAACTGACTCCCCAGCATAACGAATTTAAAATACCCAATCCGATCAGACCGGGAAGCAGAAAGTCGATATAACGCACTCCTTTAAGCGTGAGTGGCTCAACATTCTGTTCCTGAACGGTTTGAACAGCAGAGTCCTTGAGCAAACCCGCTAATTTCATATACACAAGTTGTGATTGCGAACTAAACGGATCAAAGTGGTATTGTATTTCTCCCACCGTATCGGTAACGATCAAATCTGTCTCTCCCCTTTTCAAGGCGATAATGGCTTCGTCCCATTCAATATGCGAAAAGAGAAAGCGCGTGTCTCCCAGTGTTGGATCTGTTATCTTCCAGGATACAATTGATTTACCCCGCTCCAGTGTTACTTTTCCATGTACTGAAAGCAGCGAATCCAAGTGGGTGGGTTGTCCTTCAATGATGGAGACACGGTATATCGACTCTGATTTTTGTGTAAATGCCAATCCCAAGCCAATGGTTATCAATACGGGAAAGCCAATCCCCCAAAACAAAATCGACGGTTCGCGCAGTGTTTCTAAGAACTGCGTAACGATAAGCTGGTATAATTGATTAGTTTTGAATGACATCTTCGCTTAAATATTTACCGGTCAGATGAATAAAAAGTTCGTCCAAATTACTGAAGCGATCATTTAATAACTCATTGAGATTTCCTTCCCGTAAGATTTCGCCTTCATTGATGATAACTATCTTATCACAAAGCGATTCTGCCTCTTCCATATAATGTGTGGTAAGAATCAATGTCGTGTTGCCCCGGGTTTTCAGATCTATCAGGATCTTCCATAAATCGGCGCGTGCATGAGGATCAAGTCCTGTTGTCGGTTCGTCGAGAAACAAAATCTGCGGATCGTTCAACAAGGCTACCGCCAATGCCAACCGTTGCCGCTGTCCTCCAGAAAGTGTTCCGACCAATGACTTTTGCTTCGCGTCCAATTTTGTCAAAGCGATCACCTTATCCACATGAGGATCACCTAATTTAAAGAAACTGCCAAACAGCCTTAACGTTTCATGTACAGTCAGTTTTTCGACAAACCGCGTTTCCTGCAGCGACAGGCCTATGATTCGACGCAACTCTTTCTCATTTTTCCTCCAGGTCATCCCCTGTATCACGATTTCGCCTTTGTCGGGTTTCCTCAGTCCCTCCATCATCTCTACTAATGTCGTTTTGCCTGCCCCGTTCGGCCCAAGCAAAGCAATAAACTCTCCTTGCCGGATAGTCAGTGATACCCCCCTGACCGCCTGCACGTCTTTAAAAGACTTTACGACATTTCTTAGTTCAATATGATTCATAACAGGTAAATCAACCCATTGATTTTGTTATCATCAATCGGAAACGCTGCAAAATTAGTCTGTTTTTCTCAAATTATTCGTTTTTTTGCCGTAAATATGTTTTTCAGTTATCCTGTTCATTCGGATTTACGATCTTCCGTCCATTCGGATTTGCAATCCTAATGTCTTGAGTATCAGAATTTGCAATCCGCATTTAAGGCATTCCGTCCATTCGGATTTGCAATCCGAATGTCTTGAGTATCAGGATTTGCAATCCGCATTTAATGTCCCATTTTCTTTATATCCTTTAAGGTACAGATGTACGACTGATAAAGTATATTCGTAATAAAATAATGCTCCGATTTTTTGATTTATGGAAATTAGTTGTATCTTTGTCCAAAATTGGTTGTAATGGAACAGCTGATATAAAACCAATGTACTGAAAGACACTAATTAAGACATATCAATAACATGGAAAAAGGATTTTTCAAAACGATTAACGACGCCACTCAGTGTAGGGCAATGGAAGCCGATACCATTTCAAAAAACGGGGCGAGTTCGAAAAGCCGGATGAGTAGGGGGAAAATTTCAAGAAGTTGGTGCACAGTTTTTGTTTTTGGACTTGTGGCGTTTTTTTATACTTCATGTGGTACCATGAAAGTTGCCGAAAACTCGCTCGATTTTCTGAAAGGACAGCCGCAGCTTCATGTAGTTATCAGCTTTGAAGATGTTTTGCTTCAGGGCAAGCCTGAGAAAACGTATCTTGAATTGGAACAACCACAATGGGTTGAAGGATGGGAAACAGCAAAGGCCACTGTATTTACCGACAATTTCATGGGACACTTGAATAATAATGTTCGCATGCAATGCGGAAATTTCCCCGAAGCGCCCTATCAAGCTACCGTTTATGTATTATCAGTTGAAAGAGCGGGGTTTGGCAGTCATCTTGAAGGACCCGGTCGCAGGGATGTTACCTGTGAAGTAGTATTCACTAAAACAGGCGATTCATATCCTTTAGCAACCCTAAGAGTATCAGGTTCTTCTCAAGGAAACACATCAAGCTCATCCAATTCATTATCAGGCATATTAGGCGGCGCAGGCAGTAATACGTATCTGACAGGAAGAGCATTTGGGTATATGGGACAAAACCTTGGAAAAACAATCGCAAGGAAAACCAAATAGTTTTTTTTAAAAGTTGTGCCCGACACGTATCAGGGATTATCCTATGAAACAGTTTAACTTTTTGACTTTTATTGAACCGTTTTTGTCGTATATCGACAGCGGTAAGTTGTTTCGCAAACCATTCAGCTGGTTATATTTGGCATTTGCGGCACTTAATGCATTGTTGCCCTTTTATCTGCTTGCCAAAGCGATAGATTCGGGCATTTTGAGGCAAGCCCCGGCGAAATTCATATTTGCCTTTATATTCGCCTGGCTGTTTGTTGTTATCGCTTGTTGGGTAGGTTTCCAAATTTGGTGGAACCGCAAAGACAAAGTGCTTGAAACATCGCAGGAAGGCGCTGACTTTCCGGCTACTCCTGTCATTGCTCATCTCATTCAGACATTTGGTGAATGGCTTGGCTCGATCGTTGCCATTGTTGGTTTCGGTGTTTCGCTCTGTGCTATCATTTTCTTAGGTAGCGACGCGGGTGAACTGTCTTATGCGCTTGGTGGTTTTTCCTCTATCGCAGGACTTGGTGTTTTAGGTCTTGTATTGAATCCCATCTGGGGTTTCATGATCATGGTTGGATTCCGTTTTTTCGCAGAAATATTCCGCGCTTTAGCTTCTATTGCCAATAACACCAAAAAATAAATCGCCAAAAGTTTTGTTTATCAGAATATTTTATATTTTTGCACTCAAATTAAAACGAATATAGCGTATGATTTAAAACCAACGCGCCAAAAGGCGCCAAAAAGGACATATTTTTAAAGCATTAGGCTTATATCTTTCTTTCTGAAAGTTTGACGATTTTGAAAGTACTGAAGGATAGGTTTAGTGTTCACGTGGTGTAGCGTGAACTTAACTTATTTGCAGTACAAGGTTTCGTCAAACACCCCAGAAAGCGGATATTTTAAGTGTCACGCTTTTTTTGTTGTCTGCTTTCATGGGAAACAGTTTTACTTAAATAATAATTAACTATTAAAAAAAGAACGTATGAAGAAGAATTTTAAGAGATTAGGTTGTAGGATTGCAGGTCTTTGCCAGTTTAACAGCCAATTATTTGTTGTTATTTTGATGACCGCACTATGTGCGGCAGTTTTCACATCCTGCGAAAAGGATGATGTACCAACTTACACCGTCAGTTTCGACAGTAAGGGCGGCGCTCCAACACCACAACAGCAAACCGTCAAGGAAGATGGCAAGGTTACCAAACCGGCAGACCCAACACGCGATAATTTCACTTTCGACGGCTGGGCAAAGGCAGATAACGAAACAAGCGCTCTTTGGAACTTCGAGACAGAAACCGTGACCGAAAATATGACACTTTTCGCGCGATGGGCAATCATCTCATATCCGGTTACTTTCGACAGCGACGGCGGAAGTGAGGTAGCTGCCCAAAACGTTGCGCATGGTAGCAGTGCATCCAAACCCGCAGACCCGACACGCAATGGATACGCATTCGATGGATGGTTCAGCGGTGAAACGGAATGGAATTTTTCCACTGCCATTACCGCTCCCGTTTCCCTCAAAGCAAAATGGACGGTGGTACACGCTGTAACTTTCGACAGTGACGGTGGAAGTGAGGTAGCTGCCCAAACGATCCGCAACGGCAGTACGGCGACCAGACCTGCTGATCCGACAAAATCAATTGCATCCGGGCTTTATTTGGGAACGCTGACCAATAATTACAATTACACTTTTGTTGGCTGGTACAACGGCGAAACCTTGTGGAACTTCGATACCAGCGTGGTAACCGCTCCTATTACGCTCAAAGCCAGATGGTCAATCGATGGCAAAATCACTCGTATTGAGTCGGTGCTGTCAAATGATATTGCCGCATCCTTCACATACGTCAATGCAAACTCAAACGGCGGGGAGGAATACACGCTTCTGCTCGGAACGAACGTAACGACTACAGCGCAAACACTGAACTCAGCCAATGCCAAACTGACCATCGCCGGCATTGGAGTAGAGAGAATAATAACAACGGGTAATATGAGTAGCTTACCGACCTCGTTGTTCACTATTAACGGTAATAACGTAACCAACCTCACTCTTGAACAGAACATCACCATCAATGGCGGTTCACAGTTTTTATATCCTTCACATATAGTACATATACAACGTGGCAGCATGACTATGCGTGACGGCTCTAAAATCACAGGATATTCTGGATATGCCGGAAATTCTTATAACGCAAGTACGGTATTTGTAGAAGGGTTAAACGCCAGTTTCAAAATGGAAGGCGGCGAAATCAGCGAAAATCTTCCCAGAGATGGGAATATCTCTTTAACGGCCGGAGTATCTGTAAGGTCCGGGGGGACATTCGAGATGAGCGGTGGAAGTATTACAGGTAACAATAATGGCTATTCTACGGATTTAAATATTGGCCATGACTGTTTATTCCGCCTGTTTGGCAACGCCAGAATCGGTGTGCTTATGCTGTACGCAGACAATGCTACTGTACGAGCCTCCATAACTGTAGCCGGTAATTACAATGGCACTGTTACCACACTCCACTTACTTAGTAATACTTGGTGGAGTGAAAGTGACGTTGTCGCCTTTTGGACAAACGTTCCTGTCATCGTAAATGGAACAGCGAACGTCATCAGCATGTTTAATAATGGTCTTGGTGATTTCCGAAATTCTTTTGGCAGTTCAGTCGCACCCATCAGTGCAACCCATATACTCAACGCTTCGGGCATTCTCGTGCTGAGAGAAAATTAAATGTTTTCTGTTTTTGCAGTGGAATAAGTAGATGATGTAAATATTTTATTTATAACCAATTTTAAAACCTCGCGATGTACAGGTTAATCGCTTTTAGTAAAATGTTACAGTTTAGTAATTCAAGCAGCGTAATGGAAGCCGAGACCATTTCAAAAAACGGGGCGAGTTCGAAAAGCCAAACGAGTAGAGGAAATATTTTTAGAATGCTATGTTTTGCGTTGGTGGGTATTGCTATATGTGGAAATGTGTTAGCACAATCTGAATGGACATACAAAAATGGCAGGGTGAGGCAAGATGGAAGAATTATAGGAGAGGCGCAAGTAAGAGAATCTCTGTCCGGAAACAGTGAAGCATTACAACAATACAAAAGCGGAAGGGTACTTTATAATGTTGGTGGAATTATTATGTTGCCCGGCGCATTCGCAATAGGCGGTGGCTTAGGATATCTCGTAGGAGCGCACGCGGCTGGCCTTGTAGATGATTCAAATAGATCAGGAGTATACACAGCCAGCGGAATCCTGATAGGAGTTGGCTTAGCTATAGGAGCTACCGGTTATATAATTTCAAATTCAGGAGCAAAGAAAGTTAAAAATGTCATTGATATGCACAATTCAACGCTACGGAGAGATGTTTCCTGGCAGGTAAATTTTGGCATTACGCCCTCAGGAGGAGTAGGATTGACGATGCTGTTCTGAATTTTGCTGTCCTGAATTTTGCTGTCCCGCTCCTCCTCGTTTCCTAACGAGGAGTTGATCAACCATATACCGCTCGTTAGGAAACGATCGGGAGCAAAAGGGAGAACCGTTCGTTAGGAAACGAGCGGGAGCAGGGGCGTAATGGCATTACAAATGCCGACACTCACACCATTGACATTACAAATGTCGATGAACGGAGAAGGCTTATTTATTCCATATTCTTGGCGCCGGTATGCCCGGGAGCGGTTTGCGATTGGCTAATTCTTTCATGACCTCTTCGATGGCACGGTCTAATTGTTGGTCTTCGCCGTTCCATTCCCTGATCGGGTCGTTGTCGACTTGGATATCAGGATCGACACCGTAGTTTTCGATAATCCATTCACCCGTTTTCACATCAATGCTTGTCGATACCGGCACACGTAAATCCGTCCCGTCAATAAACGGCAACGAACCTCCTATGCCGATGATCCCTCCCCATGTGCGCATTCCAATCAGTTTACCTAATCCGAGCGCACGAAATCCCCAGGGGAACAAGTCGCCGTCAGATGCCGAATATTTATTGATCAGGCATACTTTGGGACCGACCTGAGTACCATTGGGTACGGTGCGGGTGCGGTCAGTGCCACGCGACATCGTCAACCGGTAAGGTTCACGCGCCAGACGTTCCAATATCATTGGCGAGACATTGCCCCCGCCATTGGCGCGGTCGTCAATAATCAGTCCTTCCTTATCCAATTGCGGGTAGAAGTAACGGGCAAACTCAGTCAGCCCCTCTGCGCCCATATCCGGAATATAAATATAACCGATCTTGCCGCCTGAAGCCTTATCTACCTTTGTGATATTCTCCTGTACCCACTGATTATGATATAGCGGATATTCGTTGGCTATCGGACGGATAACAACTTTGCGTGCGCCACTCAACCGGGGTTGGCTGTTCAGCATCAGTTCCGTAGGTACATTCGCCTTGCCTACTAACAGGGCATACAGGTCGTTCACACTGTTAGTCGGAACGCCGTCGATCGCCACAATAAACTCACCAACCTCAGCCTTGATACCGGGGTCGGTCAGCGGCGAACGCAACGAAGTACTCCACGACACACCGGGCAGGATCTTCTCCAAGCGGAAGAAACCGCTTGGGTCGCGCGATACTTCGGCGCCCAACAGCCCTGTCTGGATACGTATGGGGAGATCCATCTCACCGGTGGTGATATAGGCATGTCCGCAACTCAGTTCGGAAATCATCTCACCGATCACATAATTCAAATCCATTCGGTTCTTCACATAAGGCAATAACACGGCATACTTGGCTTTCATGGCCGGCCAGTCCAATCCATGCATGTTAGCCATATAAAACCCGTCGCGGAAATGCCGCCATGCCTCATTGAAAATCTGCTCCCATTCTTGCGGGTAATCGGTCGTGATCTTCATATTCGAGAGATCCACCGCCTCTTTCAAGTCGGCCCTGCCTGATGGAATAGCTGTCACATACAACTGGTTACGTCCCCTGCGAATCAGGGCTTTCTTTCTGCCCTGTTCGACATACATCGTAGCGCCTTCGATGACCACATCTTCTTTTCGTCCCTCTAAATCATACGCATAGGTGGATCCGCCACGCGCATAAAACACCTTCTTGCCGTCTGAATAAAAATTGGAATAGCTACCCGAAGCGACAGGCAACCGTACGATGCGGTCAGCCAAACCGTCCGTATCAATCCTGACTGTGGCCGAATCAGCCTTTCCGCCGCTTTTCCCTGCCTCTCCTGATTCCGACAAATCAGCATCTTTTTGTAGGAAAGGCGAAACGGTCTCTTTGGCTAATAGCGCCAGATAAATTTCATTTTCACTTCTGAAGATATGATTCCATTCCATTGAGCCATAGACGGGTGTAAAATCGCGCATCGACCTGAAAACGATATATTTCCCGTCTGTACTGAAAACAGGCGAAGAAGAATTATACCAGCTATCCGTCACCGGATATGATTTCATTTCCGACAGATTGTATACGTAAACGGCCGAAAAATCATTATCTTCAGTCCGGGTATAGGTCAGCCATTTGCTGTCGGGCGAAAACGATACGTCGCGCGGCTCGCCTGACGGATGTTGTAAAACGACTATCTGTTGTTTGGTTGAGATATTCACTAAGTTGATACGGTTTTCGCGATCTGTATAAACGATCTGTTTGCTGTCAGGGCTCCATTCAAAACTGCGGATATATGTCGTATTGCCCTTTGTCAATTGTTCGGGTTCACCGCCTTCCTGTTGTTGCAACCATAATTCCGTTTCACCCGATTCATCCGATATGTAAGCAATATATTTGCCGTCGGGCGACCATTGGGCTGCACGTTCGTGTACGCCCGGAGTGCGGGTTATATTGCGCGTAACGCCCTGTTCGGCAGGCAGATTGAATACTTCGCCGCGTGCCGAAACGACCAAACGTTCGCCATTGGGCGAAATACTTGATGCGGTGATATAGTCTTTCGCATCTTTGATTTCGCTGCGTGCATAAATATTATCGGATGTTAATGTGACAGTCACTTTTTCAGCTTTCTTGGTTGCCGGATCCAACAGATAGATATATCCTGCGTTTTCAAACACAATCAGTTGGCCGTTTGTGCTCGGGAATTTCACATCATATTCCGTGAAATTCGTAACTTTGGACACGGCTTTCGTTCTGATGTCGTATACAAAGACATTCATCGTGCGATCGCGATCGGACAGGAAATAGATTTCTTCTCCGACCCACATCGGGAAGATATCCTGGGCATCGTTGTTGGTGATATTTTCGACACGCTTTCCATCATAAATCCAGATATCATCGGCCATTCCGCCCTTATAATATTTCCATGTACGAAACTCGCGCATCACGCGGTTGTATGCCAATTGTTTACCGTCGGGCGAATAACTGCAAAAGCCTCCTTCGGGCAGCGGGATACGCTGTGAAAGTCCTCCTTCCTTTGAAACAGTGAGGAGACGTCCTTCAAAACCGCCGCTGATACGGTTGCGATATACAATCTCTTTTCCATCGACCGTCCAACACATGACGATATTGTTCGGTCCCATCCGGTCGCCCAGGTCATCGCGTGCATTGGTAGGTGTATACGTGATACGTAGCGGTTCGCCACCCGTAGCCGGGATGGTATACACTTCTGTGTTTCCGTCGTATTGTCCGGTGAAGGCAATGGTTTGCCCGTCGGGTGAAAAGCGGGGAAACATCTCATAGCCCACATGGGAGGTCAGTCGTTTGGCTTCGCCGCCTGTTATCGGGACTTTATACAAGTCGCCTGCATAGGTAAACACGATTTCGCGACCATTCGTCGCCGGGAAACGTAATAACCGCGCTTCTTGAGCTGTTGCTGTTACGAATGCGAAAGCTACACATATCCAAATACTTATACACATTTGTCTCATAATCATTTTATTTTTAGGTTGTTATTATTTCTACATTATTATTATATAGTCATATTCCGCCAGGAATTATTGTTTTGAATTAATATAATCTATCCATCCGAGGTAACCATCGTCCAGATCATATACCTTATATCCTTCTTTGATAAGCAGTTCGGCTGCCTCTTTACTGCGCCTCCCGCTACGGCAATAAACGGCGACCGGTTTTGATTTTTCGAGCACCGAATTCGCTTGTATCATAAAATCCGCCTCCTGTACATTGATTAAAATGGCTTTTTCGATATGTCCCGCTTCAAACTCATCGGGGCGACGAACATCTACTAACTGCACCTCCGGGTTATCGTTCAATAATGCCTCAAACTCCTTTGGCGACAAGGAGTCAAATTTCGGATTCTGGGCAAAACAAATGAACGAAAACAACATACAGCTGGCCAATAAAACTTTATCAAATATCTTTTTCATAAATCGCACGTATAAAATGCAAATTTACAGAAAAATCAAATCTTATGCTTGAAAAAAGTATTTTTTTCTACTCCTCCTCGTTTTCTAACGAGAGTTTGATCTACTACAATGTTCAACCCACTACGGGGTTGATGTGTGATTGAAGTTTCTCCTACCCCGAGCTGCACCTGTCGGCTTGCATGGGGTTATTCACGTATATCGGCTACGGCGATTTTGTCTACAAACTACGACAGCTCCAACATACGGAGGATGGGTCGAACGGCGCGTTCGCGGATATCGGGGTCGATGGTGATTTCGGGCTGTTCGTCGCGCAGACAAAGGTACAGTTTTTCCATCGTATTGAGGCGCATATAACTACATTCATTGCAGGCGCAGGTGCTATCATTCGGCGGAGCAGGGATAAATAACTTTTGGGGACAACGTTTCATCATTTCGTGGATGATTCCGCTTTCGGTAACAACGATAAATGTGGTTTTGGATGACTGAACGGTATGATTCAACAGCGAAGCGGTTGATCCGATAAAATCGGCTACAAGCAGAATGGGTTGCTTACATTCGGGATGTGCTATCACCTCAGCTTCAGGATATTCCTTCTTCAAATCCAATATCTTCTCCAGCGAGAATTGTTCGTGCACATGACAAGCGCCCGGCCATAACACCATTTGCCGGCCGGTGATACTGTTCAGGTAGTCGCCCAGATTACGGTCGGGGCCAAAGATCAGTTTCGCATCGGCGGGGAATGAATCGACAATTTTGCGTGCGTTTGTAGAAGTGACAACCACATCCGTCAATGCCTTGACCGCAGCAGTTGTATTGACGTACGAAATCACCGTATGTCCCGGGTGTTGCCCGATAAAGACAGCAAATGCGTCGGCAGGACAACTGTCGGCTAACGAACATCCTGCCTCCATATCAGGCACCCATACTTTCTTATCGGGGCACAGGATTTTGGCCGTCTCACCCATAAAATGAACACCGCACAACACAATGATATCTGCCGTTGTCTTCGCTGCCCACTGCGCCAATGCAAGGCTATCACCTACGTAATTAGCAATATCCTGAATATCGCCAAGCTGGTAATAATGTGCCAAGATAACGGCGTTTTTCTCTTTCCGCAACCTGTCGATCTCAACTGCAAAACCGTTTGGAGGAGTTGTTTCCATTGATCATCATTTTTTCACCTGCAAATTTATAAGAAATTTTCCACATTACACACAGACAGCTAATAATTCCGAACCTTCAAGATATTCGGATTGCAAATTCAAATGAACGAAAGAAAACCCGTCTGTCTTAATTTGTAATTAAGCCATTGTGCGTATAAGCATTTTCAATGCGAAAATATATGGAATGTTTATTGCGGATTAAAAATCCTTATATTCAAGATATTCGAATTACAAATTCGAATAGACGGAGAAAAATTTATGCATATATTTTTATATGTCTGTGTGGTAATCTCAAAAATATCTTATAAATTTGCAGCTGAATCGTGTAATTAATTTATGGGTTTGCTGTATTTATTTATCATTATCGCTTTGGTCGCATTGGCTATCGTCGACCTGACTGTGGGCGTAGCCAACGATGCTGTAAACTTCCTCAACTCCGCCATGGGTTCCAAGGTAGCAACACGGAAAGTCATTTTGGCTGTTGCCTCTATCGGATTGGTAGCAGGTACGCTTACTTCCAACGGTTTGATGGAAATAGCCCGCAGCGGCGTTTTCCATCCCGAATTATTCACTTTCCACGAAGTCATGATGATTTTTTTGGCTGTCATGATTTGCGATGTGATCCTGTTGGATTTGTTTAACACTTTCGGGATGCCCACATCGACTACCGTATCACTGATTTTCGAGTTGCTGGGCGCCGCAGTGTTCGTGGTGATGTACAAAATCTGGACATCACCTCCCGAAACCGTCGGCATGTTGTACGAATACATCAACGCGGCAAGAGCCATGACCCTGATTTCAGCCATCTTGGTATCGGTGGTATTGGCTTTCTTTTTCGGAAGTGTGATTATGTTCTTTTCGAGGCTGTTGTTCACGTTCCAATACAAGCGGACATTCAGCCGATTCGGCGCAATCTATGCCGGGCTTTGCCTAACGGCTATTGCTTATTTCGCTATATTCAAAGGGCTGAAATACAGCACTATCATTTCGAGAGAATCCTTTCAATGGCTTTCGGATAACATACAAATGCTGTTGCTGGCATCGTTCGTGGGATTTTCTATCCTTATGGTTATCTTCCAACACATTTTCAGGATTAATATATTGAAGATCATTGTATTGTCAGGTACTTTTGCATTGGCGCTGGCATTTGCAGGCAGCGACCTGGCGAATTTTATCGGCGTTACGATGGCAGGCATAGATTCGTATGGAATCGCTTCAGCACATGCAGCAGCAGGCGGGAATATTGATACATTGATGATGGGCGAATTAGCCAAACCTGTCACTGTCGATCCGCGTTTCCTGATGATGGCCGGTAGTATTATGGTGTTTGCGATATGGTTTTCAAAAAAGACACAGACAGTGTCCCAAACTGAAGTAAACCTCGCAAGGCAGGAAGAAGGCTTCGAACGATTCGGATCCACATTAGCTTCGAGGTCTTTGGTACACAGCGCCAGGAGATTCAGTAAGCGTTTCTCGGCTTTCATACCCGACAGGGTCAACCGGTTTATCGACAGTCGATTCAAACCATCTGATGAAGAAAGGGAAAACAAGGCGTCATACGACCTGATACGCGCAACGATCAATATCACCGTTGCAGCCTTACTTATTTCGACGGCTACCTCCATGAAGTTAACCCTGTCAACAACCTACGTGACGTTTATGGTCGCGATGGGTTCATCGCTTGCCGACAAAGCATGGGGGCGCGAAAGTGCGGTATATCGTATCACAGGTGTGCTGACGGTTATTTCGGGTTGGTTTCTAACTGCCATTGTCGCCTTTTCGGCAGGGGCAATCACCGCTTTACTGTTGATGTGGGGAGGTAAATTTGCAATTGCGGGACTGTTATTACTATGCGTTTTCTCGCTCGTACAATCATCGTTGCTGCACAAAAGGCGGAAAAAGAAACTGAATGTTGGAGAAGTACCTGCCGTTATCAAGAAAGGGTCTATTGTAGAGCAATGTAACGAAGACGTAAACAATGTCTTCGAGCAAATGACCCGTATCTACACCCAAACCATCAATTGTCTGGCCACTGAAGATCTCAAAAATCTGAAAAAACTCCAAAAAGAAGCGGCAGTATTGTATCAGATTGAAAAGGACAGAAAAAATCACGAGATGTTGCCTACATTGATGAAAATGCAGGAAGATGCAGTGGATACGGGACATTATTATGTGCAAGTGATTGATTACCTGTACGAAGTATCGAAGTCACTGATATTCGTGACCAAATCAAGTTACGAGTATATTGACAATAATCATGAAGGGTTGAGTGAAAAACAGGTAACCGACCTTGAAAAACTCAATGAAGAGGTTACAGGCGTTTATGAAGGCATCATAAAGATGTTTCGCACTTCAGATTTCAGTGAATTTGAACGGATTTTGGCTAAACGGGATAATATCTTCGATCTTTTTGTCGAAAATATCAAATCGCAAATCAAGCGTGTAAAGGATAAGGAAAGCTCCATCCGTAACAGTATCCTGTTTTTAGATATTGTGAACGAAACCAAAACCATGTTGCTCCAATCACGCAATATGATGAGGGCACAACGCCTCTTTCTGGGTTACGAAGAAGAAAAGAAAAAACAACAAAACGGCGAAGGATAAATCTTTATTCCTTATCTGTGAAAAGCGAACGGCGGGATAAAAATTCGTTGAATTTATCTTTGTAATTATCTGAAATAGGGATATATGTCTTCCCGAAAATTATCCTGCTTCGCTCGATCACTTTGATTCTTTCGGGCTGGACGATAAAGGAGCGATGTACGCGGATAAACCGGTGTGCCGGAAGTAATTCTTCCATCGCTTTCATACTCATCAATGACAGTACGGGATTAACCTGCCCTTCAATATAAATCTTCACATAGTCCTTTAATCCTTCGATATACAGGATTTTATTCAAATCTATCTGTACCAATCTGCGTTCGGTCTTGATAAAGATACTTTCGGGTTCGGATTTGACGGAAGGATTTTGCCTGTTTTGAAACATTTCGATCCATTGTAGTGCTTTTTGCGCCGATTGCAGGAAGTCGGCGTAACTAATCGGTTTCAGCAGATAATCCAATGCGTTGACTTTATAACTGTCTAATGCATACTGCTCGAAGGCGGTTGTAAAGATAATCCGCGTATGCGTACTTGAAAGCATCCGCGAAAACTCCATTCCGCTGATTTCAGGCATCTGAATATCGAGAAAAAGCAAGTCGACAGGGTCGGCGTTCAAATCAACCAATGCAAGCACGGCGCTATTATACTTCCCTTGCAACGTCAGAAAGGGTGTTTTATTTACATACGATTCCAACAGGCTGACAGCCAACGGTTCATCATCAATTATGGCACAGGTGAGGTTCATTGTTAATTAGGAATTAAGAATTAAGAATGATACGTTATGTGAGTAGTAATGTTAATTCAAAACTGTACACATCGTCCGACAACTCGTAGGTCAGTTCGTGATTGCCGGGGTACAGGAGATCCAAGCGTTTTTTCAGGTTGATCAGTCCGATGCCCGAACCGCTTTTATCCTGTTTGTCTTTGGGGAATAAGCTGTTCCGTATCAGACATTTGATTTGTTTTCCGGCTGCGATGATCTCTATATGTACAAACGAAGGGCGACTGTTGCTGATGCCATGTTTGAAGGCATTTTCGACCGGTGAGATAAACAGAAGCGGGGCAATCAATACATCGGGTAATTCGATTTGGATGTCGGTTTTCAAATCGACATGTTTGGGCATACGTATTCGCATCAGTTCCACGTAGTTACGCACAAAATCAACATCTTTCTCCAAAGGCACGAATTGCTGGGTGCTATCGTACAGCATATACCGGAGCAACCGGCTCAGTTCGTGAACGGCCTCCTGCGCCTGTTCTCCATTGATGGCAATCAGGCTATAGATATTATTCAGCGTATTAAACAGGAAATGCGGATTCAACTGGTTTTTAAGGTTTTGCAGTTCAGCCTCCGAGCGCTGTTTCTCCAATTCTTTCCGTTCGGTATCCATCTGATACCAACTGCTTGTCGCCCTTAATGCCACACTTAAAACCGTAAGAAAGATATACTTGACGATATCAGCCAGAATGATATAAATATAAATATTTTCACGGGGTTC
>JGI24702J35022_10000561_pt1 | contig 22479 bp, 18 predicted proteins | sample TergutTh196P4_FD_35022 | JGI IMG/M metagenome (IMG submission 35022)
GCTTGGGCGCGCAGCCGCCGATCGCGGAGTGGGGCGCGATGATTTCGGACGCGAGGAGCTATATCAGGTCGCAGCCGCAGTTGGCGCTTTATCCGGGCTTGTGCATCATGATTTCGGTGCTTGCATTCAACCTATTCGGCGATGGGCTTCGGGACGCTCTCGACCCGCGGCTTAAGACTTGATTAGGGGGGTGCTGTTAAATGTCTGAGAATATTCTTGAGATTAAAGACTTGGTGGTGGAATACCACACCGATGCTGCGGTGGTCCATGCCGTCAGCGGCGTCACTTTGGACGTCAAGCGCGGCGAGACGCTTGGGCTCGTCGGCGAGACGGGCGCGGGGAAGACAACNATCGCGCGTTCGATCCTTCGTATTTTNCCGACTCCGCCCGCNAAGTTCCGCAGCGGAAATATCATCTTCGACGGCGAGGAGCTGACGACGATGAACGAGAGCGAGATTCGCAAGATTCGCGGGAACAGGATTTCCATGATTTTCCAAGATCCTATGACGGCTCTCAACCCAATCGAGACTGTCGGTTGGCAGATCGCGGAGGCAATCAAGCTGCACAACAGCGTCACGAAGGCCGAAGCGGAGAAGCGGGCTTGCGACATGCTTGAGATGGTCGGGATTCCCATGGAGAGATATGGCGAATATCCGCACCAATTCTCCGGCGGGATGAAGCAGCGCGTCATCATTGCGATGGCCCTTGCTTGCAACCCGGAGCTGCTTTTGGCGGACGAGCCTACGACCGCGCTGGATGTCACGATTCAGGCGCAGGTCTTGAAGATGATGCAGGATTTGAAAGATCGCATGGGGACGTCCGTCATTTTGATCACGCATGATTTGGGCGTCGTCGCCAGCAGTTGCCAGTCGGTCGCCGTCATATATGCCGGAGAGATCGTCGAATATGGTACTGTCGAGCATATTTTTGACCATCCGACGCATCCATATACAATCGGTTTGTTTGGGTCGTTGCCCAGATTGAGGACGAAGGACAGGCGGTTGAAGCCGATTAGGGGGCTGATGCCTGATCCAACGCAGTTGCCCGATGGCTGCAGATTTTGCGAACGTTGCCCGGATGCGTCGGAGGAGTGCGCGTTGACGCCGCCGAGCATGCATGAGGTTGCGCCGGGCCATTTGGTCAGATGTTTTGAGCGGGGGGGCGAGTGAGCATGGCATTATTGGAAGTTCAGAATCTGAAGAAGTATTTTAAAAACCCCAGAGGGACGCTGCATGCCGTCGATGATGTGAGCTTCACGCTCGATCGCGGCAAGACAATCGGCGTCGTCGGGGAGTCCGGTTGCGGGAAGACTACCCTCGGGAGGACGATTATTCATCTGATCGAGAAGACAGGCGGCAAGATCTTTTTTGAGGACAAGGATGTTTCCGACCCCACGAAGCAGGAGCTTAAGGCTCTGCGCGAGAACATGCAGATCATTTTCCAGGATCCTTATTCGTCCTTGAATCCGCGTAAGTCGGTCAGCGAGACTATTTCGGAGCCGATGAAGGTCCAGGGCAAGATGTCGAAGGCTGATATCAGGGCGGAAATGATCAGTCTGATGGATACCGTCGGCCTTGCGAAGCGGTTTGAGAACGCTTATCCGCACGAGCTCGATGGCGGCAGGAGGCAGCGCATCGGCGTCGCGAGGGCGCTGGCGCTGAGGCCGAAGTTCATCGTTTGCGACGAGCCTGTTTCGGCCCTTGACGTTTCAATCCAGGCGCAGATCATCAATTTGATGCTCGATTTGCAGGAAGAGCGCGGGCTGGCGTATATGTTCGTGACGCACGATTTGTCAGTCGTCAAATATATTTCCAACGATATCATCGTCATGTATCTTGGCAACATGGTGGAGATGGCGCCGTCGGAGGAGCTTTTTGACAATCCGCTCCATCCATATACGAAGGCGCTGCTTTCGGCCATTCCGGAGCCCGACATCCACAGCCAGGTCGAGCGCATCATCATGGAGGGCGAGATCACGTCGCCGATCAATCCGAAGCCGGGCTGCAGGTTTATGGCGAGGTGCAGATATGCTTCGGATGAATGCGCCGCGCCGCAAGTTTTGGAAGAGCACACGGCAGGTCACTTTGTCATGTGTTGTAAATATAAGTCAATCATCAACTAAGGAGGAAAAAATGAAGAAGACACTAAGAAGGGTTATCGCGTTATTGGTTATATGCCTTATGGTCTTTATGCTCGCGGCCTGCAACAAGAGCAACGACAATAACAGCAACGCGAACACCAACACCGACAGCAACACCAACGCGAACACCGACAGCAACAGCAACAGCAATACCAACACCGACAGCAACACCAACAGCAATACCAACACAAGCACCGACAACACGCCCAGCGGGCCTGTTGGCGGCGAAATCGACACGTCCATCGTTTCGGCAAGGGACTCCGTGAGCATGGCCATCACGGCGGACGTCGGGACGCTGAACCCGCTGTATTTGAACGGCTGGGCGCCCCAACAGTGCATATTCCATGTCTATGAGCCTCTGTGGGCGGTCGACGGTTCGCGGCAGAACATCATCTGGCGCCTCGCGACGGGATATGAAGTATCTCCCGATGGCTGCGTCTGGACGATTCATCTGCGCGAGGGCGTAAAGTTCTCGAACGGTAGCGACTTTACCGCAGAGGATGTGCTGTTCTCCATGTATCTCGCAAACCACAGGGAAGGCGAGCCGCCGTGGTTCCTTTACATGCTTGAGGACGAGAACAAGATCATCGACGATTATACTCTCGAGTTCCACTTCTCCAAGTTCCTGGTTTCTTATCGCGACTCGTTCTATACGATTCCGATTTTTGACAAGGATTCATACGATGCAGACACCGTTTCGATGGTTGCGGTCGGCACCGGGCCTTACACCGTCAGCGATTATGTCATCGACAGCCATCTGATTCTTGAAGCCCGCGACGATTATTGGGGCGGCAAGCTTCCGATAAAGACGATCAATTATCGCTTCATGGCTGAGGATGCGCAGAGGGTCAATGCTCTGGAAGCGGGCGAGGTCGATATCAGCGCCGTTCCGTCCGAGGAGATCGAATATGTGGACAGCTTGCCAAACATCGACGTTCGCTTGGTGCCTGCATACACGCAGAGGACTCTCTATTGCAACAATACGAACCCCGACAATCCTTTCTTTGACAATCTTGACGCGCGCAAGGCGGTCCTCCTGGCTGTCAACCCCGAGCCTATTTTGAGGATCGTATATAACAACTATGGCGCGCTTTCAAGAGGCCCGTACACGGTTTATGCGAGCAACGCGAACGAGGCGGACTTTGACAAGGGGATGTATGACGGGTCCGGATACAATCCTGATTTGGCGAGGGAGCTGGCCATCAGTTCCGGGCTTGCCGAGTGGACTCAGACCAGGCCGCTCCGCTTCATCAACAACGGCGCTGCCGACATGGTCATGTGCGCGGAGCTCATCCAGTCGATGCTGGACGAGGTCGGCATTAAGACGCAGATCCTCACATACGATCCGGGTTCATGGCTGACCTATAGGTTCGACCATACGGCGTATGACATCACCGTGGACTTCACGGGCAGCTCGGAGACGGTGTCCGACATCACTTTGTGGTGGCAGTATTGCGGCAACAACAGCGGCAGCAGCGGGAATCCCGATCCTGCGGGCGTGGAGAGGCTGCGCGCGCTGACCGACGGCGATGAGACCACCCAGGCGCTGGCCGAAGAGCCGAACGCGGCGAACCGCGTTGCGGGCATCTCGGAGATGGTCGATATCCTCAACGAGCAGTTCTTGTTCAAAAACTTGGTCGATATGTTGAACGTTTTGGGCGTAAACCAGAATCTGAGCGTTTCTTATCTGGCCGGCGAGTGGGTCGACTTTAGGGCGACTTACTGGGTGAACTAGCGCTAGCGCTAGCGCTTTGTGCGGCTGCGGGCGGTCTCTACGGGCCGGTCAATGCTGACGGACAGCGGTGACCGCGCCGGGCAGGCTGTGGCTGCGCTGCACAATCGCTTTGCAATCGATGCAACTGATGAAGAGCGGGGGCTTCCCCGCTCTTCATATGGAGGGTAGTCTATGGTCAGGTACATAATAAGGCGCATTTTGATGATCATCCCGATCATCCTGGGTGTGACGCTTATTGTGTTTTTCTTATTGTACACGCTTCCGGGCTCGTCGATAAAATATATGGAGATAGACCGCGGCGGCGACGCGCTCGATGCGATATANANGTTCTTTGGCGCGGGTAGCAATTTCTTCACGAGGTATATNCGATATTGCTTNAATATCTTTTTTCATTTTGATTTCAGCAGGTCGGTCAATTTCAGGCGGAATGTGATGCACGAGCTGGCGTATCGGGGGCGCAACACTTTGTTGCTGCTGCTGAGCGGGGTCGGTCTTACTCTGGTCGTGGGAATCCCTGTCGGCGCTTATGCGGCGGTGCATAAGGATTCGAAGAGGGACCGCGCCATCAATATCGTGACTTTGTTTTTGTCCACGATACCGAACTACGCGGTCGCTATTTTGCTGACGCTTATTTTGGTGCTTTATTTGCGGCTTCTGCCGTTGATCAACAGCTATACGACGCCTCGCGCGTTCATTTTGCCGGCGCTCACCATATCTATAGGCGGGATTGCGTCCATCGTGCGCATGACTCGCACAAGCATGCTTGAGGTTTTGGAAAAGCCATACATCACCGCGTTACGCTCGAAAGGGCTGGGCGAGTCGTCGGTGATTTACAGGCATGCGTTGAAGAACGCGCTTATTCCGGTGATTTCGGTTCTTGGCGGGCTTATTTCGCAGCTGCTTTTCGGGACGCTGGTCGTTGAGTTTTTCTTTACTGTTCCGGCACTTGGGTCTATGATGCTCAATTCCGTCAGCGTGAGGGATCATTTCACGATTCTGGGGTGCACTGTGATGCTCACCGTCATTCTCGTCGCGACGAACATCGTCGCCGATATTTTGTATGCGCTTGTCGACCCGCAGATCAGGCTGCGTTATGCGGGGAGCAAGGTCACGGAGATTGTCGCTTCGGGAGCGAAGATCGCCAAGGGCGAGCTTGGTAAGGCAGGGGGTGAGGCGAAGTGAACGATTCTAGCGTTGCGGCCGGTTTGGGCGATATGGTGGGGAAACCTGCGACGCGCGCCGTCCTCTCCGATAGCCTCTGGACGGGAGCTTTGAGGCGGCTGGCAAGGAACAAGATCGCTGTGGCGGGTTTCTTTGTTTGCATTGTCATAGTCATCGCATGCGTATGCGCCCCGTTGTTGACCAAGTGGGATTATGCCTCTGTGGACATCTGGAGCGTGATGGAGCGTCCGTCGAGCAAGCATATTCTGGGCACCGACTATATCGGGCGCGATTTGTTTTCGAGGATATTATACGGGGGCAGGGTGACGCTCAAAATCGCTTTCGTCTCTACCGCGCTCGCGGCGGTGATTGGAAGTATCTTGGGGCTAGTCGCGGGGTTCTCCGGCGGCCGCGTGGATTTTGTCTTGTCGCATCTTATTGACGTGCTGGCCGCTATCCCCATGTTTTTATTGATTATTGCAATAGAGATGGCGTTTGGCTGGGGGCAGGGCTACTTTATGTACGCGATGGCGATTGCGGCGATACCGCAGTTCGCAAGGCTTGTCCGCGCTGCTGTCATGAGCGTCATGGGGTGCGAGTATATCGTTGCTGCCCGAGCTCTGGGCGTGGGGAAGGCGCAGATCGTTCTCAGGCATATTCTGCACAACATTGCTCCGGTGTTGATAACCCGTTTCACGAGCGGCTTCGCGGAGGCGTTGCTCACTTGCACCGTCATGGGTTATTTGAAGATTGGCATCAGCCCGCCGACTCCGGAGTGGGGCGCGATCGTCAATGCCGGCAAGGTGAGCATGAGGACGAGCGCTCATTTGCTTATCATCCCGTGCGTGGTCATCATCGTTTGCGTGCTTTCGGTGAGTCTTTTTGGCGATGGGTTGCGGGACGCGCTCGATCCGCACGAGTAATGCGGATTGCGGGCCGCCGCTACGGGGGGCGGCAGAATGCCGCCGCTACGGGTGCGGTGGACAAGGGGGGCGGCAGAATGCCGCCGCTACGGGTGCGGTGGGTCACATCAGTTCTGATATGTCTTTCATGAATTTGGAGATTTCAATGTGCTGCGGGCAGACTTTTTCACATGCGCCGCATTGTACGCAATCTTTTGGCGTGGGGCCGGTCAGCCCCATCATATAATATAGATGCTTGAGCGAACTTAGGTCTTTATGCACCAGATAGTCGTTGTAGACTCCTAGGGCACCGGGGATGACGATTTTTTTCGGGCAATGGGGCACGCAGTAGCGGCAGTCCGTGCAGGGGCTGGACGGGGTTGCGTTGATGATTTCGACTGCCTGCTTGACTAGCTCGTGCTCTTGCGCAGTCAGCGGTTTGAAGTCCTTAAATGTCTTTATGTTGTCTTCGACCTCGCTGAGGGCGCCCATTCCCGTCAGGATGGCCATGATGCCGTCGAGCTCTGCGAGGAAGCGGAATGCCCAAGAGGCGACCGACGCATCGGGGTTCGCCGCGCGGAGGAATTTCCCGGAGTCGGAGTATTCGCTGGCGAGCCAGCCGCCTTTGCAGGGCTCCATGACCGTGATGGGGACGTTGTGCTTGCGTGCGGTTTCATATAATCTGCGCGATTGCGTCGTGGGGCTTTCCCAATCGAGGTAGTTGAGCTGGAGCAGGATGAGCTCGGTTTCGGGGTGTTTTGTCAGCGTTTCATCGAGCACTTCGGGGGTGTCGTGGAAGGAGAAGCCTATATGTTTGGCGTCGCCTCTTTCTTTTAGCTTTTGCAGGAAGCCCCATGAGTCGAGTTCATCGGCTTTTTTTATTGTACCGGCGTTGAGGGCGTGGAGGAAGTAGAAGTCGATGTAGTCGAGGCCGAGGCGCTTGCGCGACGTGTCGAACCTTTCCTGCATGTCTTCGGGGCGCTCTACCGACAGGAGGGATAGTTTTGTGTTGATGGTATACGCATCTCTGGGGTAGCGCGGGACGAGCGTTTCGCCGAGGGCTTTTTCGGAGGCCTCGTAGACATAGCAGGTGTCGAAGTATGTGTATCCTGCTTCCATGAACGTGTCGATCATTTTGTGGATTGTGTCGTAGTCGAGATTGCCGTCGATGCGTGGGAGGCGCATGTTGCCGTAGCCGAGTTTGCCTGTTGGTCTGCCGAAGTATTGTTCTTTCATTGTTGTTGTCTCCATATCTATATATTTTAAATTATTATTTGTTTTGGGCCATGTGCAAGCCACTAGCCGGTTGTGCAAGAAGCATATGATCTGTTCCGGGCTTTGCGCTTGATAAAGCTTGCGTCAATTATCGCCAGTTATTATCGGCTTATGTTTTCAAATAGGTCGCCGCCTATTATGTCTGGGCCGACCGTGCTCCTGACGAGGCCGAACTTGTGGCCGGTGGGACCGTTTTGCGGCACTGCGAATGCCCATTGTTGCTGGCTTATGTGGCATGCATATCCGGCGACGGCCATGTCATACGCCGTCGCGCCCCCGAAATTGCTGAGGGGCATGTTCCAGTCCAGCGTGATCGCATTGTCGGGATAGAGGTGCAGATATAGCTTTGGGGTGTCCCATGTGCCATATTTTGTAGCGGAGGCGGGGTATTTTGCCGCATCGTCCGCTTCTTCAACGGCGATTTGCAATGCGTAGGCGTTGAGCATGTGCACCCCGTGGCCGTATTCGCCGTTGACGTCGTGCCCCACGACGACTTCGGGCTTGAACCGGCGAAGCAGGTCCACTTGGTAGCTTACCACGTTGTCGAGGCCATACATCGATTGCGCTTCGCTGAGCGATTCGGCATAACGGTCGTTGAATCCGCCAATAATGGGATAGTACCTTATTCCCACCGTCCACAGCCCGTTGAGGAGCTCGTGGGGCCGCGGCGGCTCGTTCCAGTGGTTCGTAAGATATGCGACCTGCACGCGGTATCCGAGCTCGCCCGCGTAATATGGCATGATGCCGGCGAAGTAGAGGTGTTCGTCGTCCGCGTGGGTGGGCAGAAGAAGGAGGTCGGCTTTCGCACATGGCTGTTCCCAGGTTTGAACCCATTGCGGCGCTGCGCCTTCTGTGAATGCATAGACATCGCAGATGGTCGAGTCTGTGTTTGGAAATTGCATTGTGATTTCTGTCGATGGTGAGGATAGAGCGATGTATTCGTGGATGAATCCGTTGTTCCCGCATGATTGTGAAGGCTCGCCCGATATGAACCATTCTCCGGGAGGCAGGTCCCATATGATATATAGCGCGTGGATGATTTCGGGCGCGTTGATCTTTAGCGTGGAACCGGCTTCGACCGTTTTTTTCGTCGTGTAGCTGCGGTCGAGCAGGGTTGTTGTCGATGCGCCGTTGGAGAGCTCAATCGTGAGCGTTTCCGTCAGGTCATTCGCGGGAGGAAGGGTGGAAGGCTGTTGGTTTTGGGGGTCGTTGGGGTCGTTGGGGCCGTTTGGGCCGTTTAGGCCTTCGATGTCGCTGGCGCCGGGGCTGGCGTTGGGGTCGGCATCGGGGTCGTCGTCGGGGTCTGATCCGGCATTGCTTGCGCCATCGCTTTCCTGCCCATTTGCGTTGGGATGCTGCGCGTCTGCTTCGCTGCTTTGGCCGGACTCAGCGGGGGACATGGGGGTTTGTGAGAGCGATATGTCGTTGGTGGGGCTTTTTGTCCGCGTTTGTTCCGGCTGCCCGAGATCGAGGCGCGACATGCGGCTTTGGACGACCAGGATCCATATTATTATGGCGGCGAGCGTCAGCAATATGCTGATTATTTTTCTTTTCATAGTAAAAGTACCTCAAAGCGCGCGGCGTCCGGGCTGTGGGGGCGGAGCCCTCACGTTTAGAATACAACATATGGGCTTTTATGACAATAGCGTTGCTGAAAATTGTTGCTTTTTTTCTATAATCATTTATAATACAGGGAGTGTTTATAAGCAGGGGGAATGATTCTACGGCGCGTCTGGGAAGCCGCGCCCTACAATGGATTTATGAATAGAGGGGGCGCTCGGAATGACGAGGGGGTGCTCGGAATGACGGGAAAGATTCTACGGCGCGTCTGGGAAGCCGCGCCCTACAATGGATTTATGAATAGAGGGGGCGCTCGGAATGACGAGGGGGGGCGCTCGGAATGACGGGAAAGATTCTACGGCGCGTCTGGGAAGCCGCGCCCTACAATGGATTTATGAATATTGCCAATCTGCGGACGATTATCAGAATGACGGGGCTGTGCCGAAAACAATGAGGAGCGAGCTGTGAGAGATAAAAGCGCTATAAATTATGGCTATAGTGATTCTCCTGCGAGGCGCATGGGGAAGGCCATTATCAAGTTTTTTACCGCATTGATTACCATACTATTAGTCTTAGTCATTGCGATATGCACTACGATTTGGGTTTTGGCGAAGGGGCCTTCGCCGACTGCGCAGCGCCTGTTTGTCATGTCTGTGCGAGAGACCAGCGCAGTTGGTTTTCTTGCGAATATTTTCCTGTCCGAGGCTGAGATTGAGAGGATCATTGGAGTTCCGGAGTCCGATGCTGTGCAATATGAGACGGACACGTCTCTTATCACCGTAGCGGCGGCACGGCCAGTAGTGCCCATTAGTTCAAATGACGCGGAGGTTGAGGACGTTGAGATTGAGGACACTGCGCCGCTAGATGATGATATTGAGGAGAGCGGCGATGGGCTGGAGCTTGTTGAGGTGAATGGGAACGGATATAAAGGTTTTATGCTGATTGTAAGCGACCCTTTGCGCGTGTTCGTCGGCACGCCCGTCAATTTCGGAGGCGCGGGAGTGAAGCTGATGGACATGATCCGTCGGACAGAGGCGGTCGCGGGAATAAATGCCGGAGGGTTTTATGACCCTGACGGCACCGGTTCCGGCGGGATTCCCGATGGGCTCGTCATATGCGACGGAGAGCTTAAATGGGGCGCCGGGGGCGGCACTGTCAATGTGATAGGATTTGATGCCGACGGCATTTTACACGTCGGATCGATGACGTCTACAGCTGCTATGAATCTTGGTTTGCAATGGGCGGTGAGTTTCGGGCCGACGCTCATTTCCAACGGGGTCGCGCAGGACAAGGAATTAGTGCGCAGCGGCATCAATCCTCGCACGGCGATCGGGCAGCGTGCCGACGGCGCTGTGCTGTTGCTGGTGGTCGATGGCAGGCAGATTCACAGTTTGGGCGCGACTTATGAGGATTTGATCGAGATTATGCTGGATTTTGGCGCTGTGAACGCTGCAAATCTCGATGGCGGGTCTTCGACGCTGATGATCATTGACGAGGAGTTTGTGAATAGCTGCGCTTCAGTTTCCGGACCGAGGACCATACCGACCGCGTTTTTGGTCAGGTAATTGCTTAAGCTCTTCGCACATTAATCATGAGGTAAACTCAGCCGCTTTGCCGCTATTGCCGCGCGAAGCGCATAAGTTGTTTGGTGGGGCCTCACGTTGGTATTATAATTGATTGACGATTGGGATTTGGATTATGCGTGATAACAAAACTGTTGCGGATGTGGCGACCGGCGCGGACGAAGAAGTTGATTTTTCGTCCATGAGCCTTGACGATTTGCTTGAGTCCGTCCGCAGGGATATTGAGCCGAAAAAAGAACCTGATGAGATCGCCGTCGTTGATGAGCCTGATGCTTATGCATCGTTCGTGCAGGTCAGCGCGCCGCGTTCGAAGCGTTGGGATGAGCCTGCGGAGAGCGCTTATGTCGTGCCGGTGAAGCGGCGCAGGTTTGGGTTTTACAAGATATTGATTGTGATCGTCGTCGTGCTGCTTGCCGGCATTTGCGCGGGCGCCGTGTATTTTTGGAGGTATATCGACGCATATGAAAAATCGTTGCCGGAGCATGTCATTGAGGCTCTTCGCGATAATATCGATTTGGATTTTTGGGAGAAGAGCGTGGAGGATGCCATTGCTCCGCTTTTGACGGAGTTCGAGCAGGGCGATGATTATTCGCCCGACCGCTTCATCGGCAAGATTCGCGATGTGCAATATACGATTCGCCAAAAGAGCGACGAGAGCACGGATGAGATGCTGGTTTATATCGTCAGGGCGGGCGCGCAAGACATCGGCATTGTGCGATTGGTGCCGAGCGAGAGCGCGGGTTATGGTTTTACGATGTGGAAGGTTGGGGAGATCGAGCTTATCGATTCGTTTGTCGAAGCGCTCCCAAGAAGCGTCAGCATTACCGCTTCGCAGAACGCGGCCGTAGAAATCAACGGAGTCGCCGTTTCGCGCGAGTACGAGGTCGATTGCGAGTTTAGGTATGGGGTGTCGTACCGGGTGCAGGGGCTTTTCGGCGATGTGGATGTTACTGTCGTTGAGTTTAACGGGAGGAAACCAACTCCGTATTATGATGAAAACGATGAATATTATTATACCATCATTGAACCATTCGACCGGGAGTTCAATTTCATCGTTCCTGAGGATGCGTTGGTATTCATCGATGATGTGCGGGTGCCTTCCGAATTCATCGTTGATGATTTGATCGTGCCGGGAATATTCGACGGCATCCTCGAGCCGGCAGACGTTCCTGTGAAGTTTGTCAGGTATGACATCAAGCTGAATGAGCTTTACGTCGAGCCTGTGTTGGCTGTGACGGACGCGCTGGGCGATGTGATTAAGGCGGGACTGACCGACGGCGGCGATGTCATATATGACACGGGGTTCTCGGAAGAGCTGGAAGAAAATTTTTCCGCGACTGTGGAGGCGTTTGTCCGCGCATATGTCAGGTTTGGAGCGAATCTCGGCAACAGCGCCGAGGGGAACTTCGCGACGCTCAGCGGATATATGCTCCGGGATTCCGATCTTTACAGACGGACCAGGGCATCTATCGAAGGTATGATTTGGGTGAGTGGCACTTCGGTCGAGTACAATTCTCTGGATATCGTGAATTTCCGGCAATATGGTGATGAATATTTTTCCTGCGAGGTGCATTATAATATTACGAACAAGACGTATTATGAGGCGCGCGAGGTTGAGGGTGATTATGAGGTGCTGTTTGTCCTTTCAGGGGGCAAATGGCTGGTTGTGAAAATGGATGCCCTATGAGTGATTTAAGCGAGATCAGCGTTGTTATTCCTTCATATAATCCAACAGAAAAGCTCGAAGCGGTCGTGGACGGGCTGCTTGGGGCGGGGTTTGACGATATCATTATCGTGAACGATGGCAGCGATGCAGCGCATTCGGCGCCTTTCGAGGCTTTGGAGGCTCGAGCGGAGTGCCTCGTGCTGTCGCATGCGAGGAATATGGGGAAGGGCGCTTCGTTGAAGACGGCGTTTTCTTTTTTTAGCCAATATAGGCTTGGGAAAGCGGGCCTTGTGACTGTCGACGGCGATGGGCAGCACCTTTGCGGTGATGTTGTCAGTTGCGCGCGAGCTGTGTTGCGGATGGACGCGGGCGGCGTTGATGGTGGCGGGGCGGATGCCTTGGATGGAGAAGGCGGCTCGGGTGCTGCGAGTGGCCTGGATGGGGCGGGCGGCTCGGGCGACGCGGCCGGTGCGGCTGGCTCGGGAGCTGCGAGTGGCTCGGGCGACTCGGGTGCTGCGAGTGGCTCGGGCGACTCGGGTGCTGCAGACGGTGGCGACGCGGGCGGCTCGGGTGCTGCGAGTGGCTCGGGGACTGTGAGTGGCTCGAGCGGTTCGGTCGGAGCGGGCGGCTCGGGCGGGGCGGCCGTGGTGATGGGCGTGCGTAACTTTGATCATCCGGACGTGCCAAGGCGCAACTCCTTGGGCAATCGGGCAACCGCTTCTGTTTTGCGGCTGCTTTTTGGCATTGACCTCCGCGACACGCAAACCGGGCTTCGTGGAATTCCGCGGCAGCTTGTCCCATTGATGCTCGAGATTGCCGGGAACCGTTTTGAATATGAGACTAATATGTTGCTTGAGCTTAGACGACGCGATATCTCGTTTGTGGAAATTGAGATCGCAACGGTATATGAGGAAGGCTCGAACGAGCGTTCGCATTATAGGCCATTTGCCGATTCTGCGGTCATATTTGCGCGTATAATCAAATATGCTGTCAGCAGCTTGATGTCGTTTTTCGTCGATATAGGGGTATTTTGGCTGACGATGACTTTTCTCGGAGATATGATGGGCGAATGGAGCATTATAGGCTGCACTGCTATTGCCAGAGCGTTTTCATCGTTTTTAAACTTTAACATAAACAGGCGGCTTGTTTTTCAACGAAAGACATCGTATGCAGGCCATTTTTGGCGATATTATCTGTTGGCTGCGGTGCAGATGCTCGTTGCGGCCGGGGGGCTTTGGTTGCTTGCTTTGGTTTTGAGTGGGACGCGAGTCGTGTGGGTATTGACTTTGATGAAGGTTGTAGTCGATACTGCGTTGTTTTTCCTGAGTTATTATGTGCAGAGCAATTGGGTCTTTGGGAAGTAGGAGTAGCGAGGGACTGCAGATGGCAGTGCATAGTGTACTGGCATATGTGCCATTTTTAGGGAGCTTGCGACCGTAGAATCTTGTTCTGTAATATATAGAACGAAAAGATCCTTCGCTGCGCTCAGGATGACACGCACTAACAGCTTATTGACGAGGGAGATTGGAGTATTTATGCGGGATTATTCAATTGAAACGATAAAGCGTGTGGAGTTTATCCGCGAGGCTCTTGATGCCGCCGGGGCGCAAGGAATCGTATACGGCAACAGCGGCGGCAAGGATTGCGCGCTTGTCGGGATATTGTGCAAGATGGCTTGCGCGAACACGGTCGGCATCGTTATGCCATGCGGGTCGCGGCGCAATTATAGCGAGGATTTGATTGACGCGAAAAAAATCGCGGACCAGTTTGAGATAGAGACGAGGATCATCGACCTCGGTTCTGTTGCGCAGGAAATTCGGCGAGCTGTCGGAGAGGCCACGCAGATATCTGATGCTGCTGCGTCCAATTTTGCGCCGCGCTTGCGGATGATGTCGCTTTATGCGGTTGCTGCGAGCGAGGGGCGGCTTGTCGCGGGGACCGGCAACAGGAGCGAGATTTTTATGGGGTATTTCACGAAATGGGGCGACGGGGCTTATGATTTCAACCCGATTGCCGATTTGACCGTTAGCGAGGTTTATGAGTTTCTGCGGCATTTAGGAGCGCCGCTTGCGATCATTGAGAAGGCTCCGTCTGCGGGGCTTTTTGAAGGGCAGACCGATGAGGGAGACATGGGCGTGTCTTATGGCGCGATTGATGAGTTTCTCTTGCGTGGCGTGTGCGGGGCGGAAGATTTGGGCATAATAAAGAGGTTTCATGATGCGAGCGAGCATAAGCGGATGATGCCGAAGGTGTTTGGGGACACATCGCGTATATAAGGAGTTATTATGTTATTTAAAAGGTTGAGAATTTTTTCTGCGGTTTTGATTGTGCTGGCGTTGTTGCTGTCGGCGTCCGCCTATGCAGCGGGCGAGATTGTATATACTAACACCCGATGGCTGGCGGATAATTTGGAGTATTTGAATTCCGTGTCATGGGATTCCACCGCTGAGCGGCGGTTCGAGAGCTATTCTATCAGAATGACGGGCACGGGAGATGCTTATCCTATTGTTATGAACGGCGACACTATTTATGGCGGGTTCACCATTTCCGAGATGGCTGAATATGCGGAGAGTTTGGGAAAGAACCTGCTGGCGGTAGTAAACAGCGATTTCTTTGCGGATTATGCTGTGCCGATCGGCATTGTCGTTGAAGATGGGATATATAAATCGAGCGCGAATGGCAGGAATGCTGTTGTTTTTGGATATGATGGGAGCGTCAGCATCATCGAACCACCGACCGTCTGGATTACCATCAGTTATGATGGAGGCGAGGGAGAAAGCGGCGAAGTCGGTGACACCGGAGAGACCGGCGCTGTTGGTGGAGCCGGTGACAGCGGCGTTGGCGGCATAGGTGTCGGCGCTGATGGCATCGGCGGCGCGCCGGGCTCGAGCGAAGCGGTGGATGCGGGCGGCGCAGCCGGCTTTGGTAGCGCTGGGGGCATCGGCGATGCGACGGGTGCAGGAAGCACGCCGGGCGTAGCGGCTGCGGCGAGCACTGGAAGCGTTCCGGGCGCAGAAGGCGCGGTGGGTGCTGTCGGCGCGGACGAAACGGAGAGTTCGAGCTATTCCGTGAGGTTCAGGACGTTGAACAAAGTCCGTGGTGATTTTGGCGGAATGTGCCTTCACACCGACGTTTTTTCTACAGTTTCGACGAGAACTAAGTCCGAAGGCTGGTTTGTCAAATTTAAAGTCCTTGAAGGAGAGCTGACGGTTTCCGGCTCGATGAAGCTGGAAGTTGTCGAAACATTGACCGGGGATGGTGCGATCCCTATCGGAGAAGGATACATGGTTCTGTCGGCATCGGATTTGAGCAATCTTTCATCAGAATATGAGAAATTCACTGTTGGGGACATTGTGACCCTTACGACTACTTGCAACGATGAAAGATTGGTGAATGCAGCATATGCAACAGGCGGGGGAGACGTTCTCGTGTCGGACGGGGCGATCGCCGATCCGAACAGTTGGACGCAGACGTTGAGGCAAAGGGCGCCGAGGACTGCGTTCGGTGTGCTTGCAGACGGGACTGTCGTGAGTTATGTCGTCGATGGAAGGTATACTGAACACTCTGTTGGCATGACGTTGGACGAATTGGCCGCTGAAATGAAGCGACAGGGCTGCGTTTATGCCGTAAATTTCGATGGGGGCGGATCGTCCGCACTGAGCGTGAGGATTCCCGGCGATGACAGCGTTTCGCTTGTGAACCGCGTGTCTGACGGGGCCGAGCGCATCTGCTCGACATATCTCCTCTTTGTGACAGATATTGAATCTGACGGTATTGCAAGCAATTTAAGTTTGAAAAACGATGGTGTCATTGTCCTTGCTGAATCGTCGGTCGACCTCTCGTTTGTGGCGACTGACGCGGGGTACATGCCGGCGGATGTGCCGGACGACATTGTCGTGACACCGTTGAGCAAGGGAGCTTCCGTGGATGGAACGAGATATACGGCTGGAATGGTGGCGGGACCCGAGAAGGTTTCGTTATATTCGCCGACGACGGAGGCATATGGAGTTGGGGAAATATATGTCATAACGAGGCCGACGTCGATAACCGCGACGATGAAAGGTTCGAGCGCGCAGCTCTCTTCCATCAGAATCGCTCCCGGCGCGACGCTGGAACTCGGCATAAAGGCGACATATTATCGGCGCGATGTCATTTCGCAGGAGCTTTCGTATACATACACGATATCGGGCGATATTGGCGAGATGATGGAGCCCGGCGTTTTCGTTGCCGGTCTAAACATGGGACAGATCGGCAAGATCACGATTTCTGCGGGCGGCAGGAGCACCACCGTGCAAGTTGAGGTCAGCGAATTTGCCGATATGGAGAATCATTGGGCAAAGGAATACGTCGGATACCTGATGCAGGCCGGGATCGTCAACGGTATTTCGGAAACGGAATACGGGCCGTCGCTTCCGATGAAGCGCTGCGACTACATTTTGATGCTCTACAGGGCTGCGGGGCTGCCTGACATTCGCACGGTTTTTGGGTTTGACGACGTGCCGTGGGATGCGTATTATGCGAAGGCCATGATTTGGGCGAGGGAAAATGGGATCGCATTTGGCGACGGCGAGAACAATTTTTATCCGCAGATGCCTTTGACGCGGCAGGATGCGTTTACGTTCACTTATCGGACGTTGGGGTTGTTGGGGATCGAGTTCGTCGACGGCACCAATGATGATTTGGAGTTATTCCCCGATGCGGCGGAGCTGGATGATTATGCTGCCGGGCCGACTGCGACGTTGGTCAGCTTGGGCGTTATTGAGGGGATGAACGGGTTGCTCATACCGATGCGCACGCTGACGCGCGCGGAGATGGCGAAGGTGCTTGCAGTGGTGCTTTCGCTGGGGGAATGAGGGTGCTGTCGCTGGGGGAATGAGGGTTAGCATCAGCAGTTGGTGCATTGACCGACCGCTAGGAGGCGATGCGCGTAGGGTCCGCGAGGGTGCGTTGCCTGCATATACGACCTAACCCGAGTTTCAAAGTTATCGAACTGATGGTGTTTTTTGGCTTTTTCTCAATTGGGGTGTTTATTGGACACTTAATGTGATATTATTTGAATGTAAAGGATTTCTTTGCAGTTATTCTTGCGTTTGTGAAGAGGCTGTAATACAATATATTGTATCTTGATGGGCTTTTATGATATAAGGAAGCCAAATGTAGTCTTTTGTTCGAATGGGGTGAGGGTTATTTCTATATCAGAGGTGTCTTGGTTTAACGACAGTGATAGCAAGGAACAGCAGCAGCTTAGTTTTTTTGCTCCGGAGGCGGTTGTGGATCGGCCTCTACTCGCAAATTTCAATGTCTGTGAAATGCCGGAGATAATGAATCGTGTATTTGAAGCAGATTGCCTTGAAAAAATGAAAGATATTCATGATCATTCAATCGATATGATACTTTGCGATTTACCTTACGGAATGACGCAAAACGCTTGGGACTGCTATATTCCTCTGGACTTATTATGGGAACAATACTGCAGAATAATTAAGCCGAACGGCGTGATTGCTCTGACATCCCATGGAGTCTTTACTGCAAAATTGATTCTGAGTCAAGAAAAGCTTTTTAAGTATAAATGGGTATGGGAGAAGTCTAAGCCAACCAACTTCTTAAACGCCAAGAAACAACCTCTGCGCAAGCACGAAGACATTTGTGTGTTTTATAAACGGCAACCGAAATATTATCCGCAGATGACACAAGGGACCGCATATGATAAAGGCATACGGAAAAATCAATTGTGTGGCTGTTATGGCGATTTTGAGCCTGTTCGCGTTCAGAGCGACGGGGAGCGATACCCTACTGATGTATTATACATAAAAACAGCAGAGTCAGAAGGCGAGGTTTTGCACCCGACGCAAAAGCCAGTTGAGCTTGGCCGCTATCTGATCCGTACATATACAGACCCCGGAGATGTTGTTTTGGATAATACATGCGGCAGTGGGTCATTCCTTGTGGCTGCTATGTTGGAAGGGCGAAATTTTATCGGTATTGAGAAAAACGAGAATGTCGCATTGTTCAAACGCGGTGAGATAGATTATATTGATGTTTCGGTCAAACGATTACGAAGCGCATGGGCATCGCTTGGCGACGCTAATCGAGAGTTATTATATGTCAGCCCATTGATTGAAAGCTTTACAGAAGGAATTTGATATGGCTAGTTTCATAAAAGTCAATAATGAGCGAAGTGAAGCGATTGAACTTATCAAAGTTCTGGATTCTGTTGTCAAGAAGAACACATGGCAAATAAAATCCATCGGTGGCGAGAGCACTTTAAACACCGGGAATGAACGCATGTTTCCGGATGTCATTTTATACGGCGATCAGGAACGAACCCATATATTGCATGGGTGGGAAGTAAAAATGCCGAACGTGTCGATTACGGATTCCGCGTTTATTTATGACGCACAACGCAAGGCGGAAACCATCGGTGTGAATAGTTGCATTGTTTGGAATTTCGCATCTTGCAGCTTGTACATTAAAGGTGAGAATGGTTGGAACAAAACAAAGTCATGGAGTGATGCCGGACGTATTCGAAGCCGTTCGGATGTTGGCACGTTTCGGAGCGACTGGGAAGCCATGGCAACTACAGTCCTCTGCGATACTAATGATTATTTCTTATCAGGCGAGTTGAGGCATGCGCGAATTGGAGATATTGTCGCAGATACTGTTTATGCAGAGCTAATAAAGCGGAACAAGAGCATTACAGCGGAGCATATTCGAGATGTGAGCATTACTAACAGAGTAGTTGCGGCTCATGTATCGAGTTGGTGGCGAAATGTTGAAAAGGAGTACAAATTTGATGAGAATGACAGATTTTCGGCATATGCAAAGTGTATTCTTCTGAATTGGATAAACAAAATAACGTTCGCTAATCTGATAAAAGGCAATCACAATCCTGCTGCTCTTGTCGAGAGCATAAATAACGATATGACGCCTGCTGAAGCACAAATAGTTTTTTCGGAGATTACTGCACAATGTGATTTTTTTAATGTATTCGAGGCCATTGAATATAGCCATGTACTTCCTGCTGCTGCATGGAATGACCTGACAGATTACAATGCGTTCCTTTATGATAACGGGTTAGCGTACATCCCGCAAACGGCAATGCAAGCTGTGCTTGAGATGAGCGTAAACCAGTTTAAACGCAATGTGTCGGGTGTGTTTACAACACCGCAGAAACTTGCTAGAATCCTCGTTAATGCAGCGATAGATGATTTGACTTCTTTTGCTATTGACCCATGTTGCGGAACGGGTACTATAGCAAAAGAAATTCTAATAGCGAAAGAAGCAGCCATTGGTGTGGAAAGTGCCTTTTCAACAACCTATGCTTCAGATAAATCCTCCTTTGCATTGCAAATATCAAATATAACCCTAACAAGAGCAAATGCAATCAATTTACCGTGTATGCTTTTCCGCGCAAATGTCTTTGATTTGCGAGAAGGAAATGAGATTGAAATAACCAACCCGCTGAACGGAGCGTTTTTACGATATAAACTGCCTAAATGGGGTAGCATAATATCTAATCTACCTTTCGTATCATTTGATCAAGAAGGGCGCGAAGAAGGCGCGTTTATTGAAAGCATTATTGCGCGTGTCTGTACGGAATGTGATATAACTCTCTCCGGGCGAATAGATCTATATCAGGCGATGCTCTTTTATTTGCATGAGCTAGCTGAAGATAATGCAAGCGTTGCTGTGATTACATCAAACTCTTGGCTCGGCACCTTAGCCGGGCAGGACTTTTTCCGCGCTTTAAACTGTTATTATTCAATTGATAGCATTATCGCCAGTGGAAATGGCAAATGGTTTTCTAATGTCGATGTAGTCACCATTATGTTATTCTTAAAAAATAAAAGCACGCCGTGTTCTCCTAGCACAAAGCATACTTTAAGCTTTGGCCTGATGAACAAACCTTTGCAGGCGCTATCTGACGTAGATTCGGAGCAAATGGCGGATTCGATTAAGCTTAAGCAAACACTATCGCCTAAGCTGTTATCATTTAGAACTTATTCTTTGGAGACTATCGATAATTTGCTAAATATGGGTATTGCTCTTAATTCATTTTTCTATAATCCTGAATGGCTATTTGAAATTAATGAATTATTGTGTCCGATAGCAAAGTATTTTAATGTTTTTCGAGGAATGAAAACGGGGCAAGATGAGATTTACTATTTGCGAGATGGAAGCGAAGTTAATGATGATTATATTGGGAGAGTCCTAAAGAGCGCAAGGAGTGTTCAATACCTTAATGCGGTACCGGATACTTTCTCGTTCGTGTGCAATAAATCGATTGAGGAACTCACTGTTCTTGGACACAAAAGAACACTTGACTGGATCGAGCGTTTTAAAGGGCATATTAATCAATCCGTTCCGCATAAGGATACATTTTGGATGAATCTAAGTGATGGGGCTATTTCCGGCAGCGATAGAATACGTTTGTTTACCGGTATGAATCCAGAGCGCAGGATATTCTACGGACTGCTCAGTGAGCCTGCACAAATCAATCAACGAGCAATCGGATTTGTCCCGGTTACGGATTCAATTAGCCTCGAGCTCTGCCATGCGCTTTTGAACTCTGTAATTGGTGTTTTTTATGTCGAAGCATCAGGCTTTCCGAAAGGCCTAGGAGCGTTAGACACTAATAGTGAAAACATTGGCAGAACGATGATGCTTGATCCATGTTTGTTATCTGAAGATGCAGCCGGTAGTATACTCACAGCATTTCGTCGATTAGCTTCTCGGAGAGTTATGTCAACGGAGAAAGAGTATTTACAATCGGACAGGTTATCATTTGAAAGTATAGTAGCAGATCATTTTGGCTACACTTCGTACTTTGAGCAGATCAAGGAATGCGTACTCAATATGCAAAAGGTACGCTTAAGCGTGCGATCCTTGTAGGCATTATATTCAACATTTCGCGTGAGATATAGATGTTTACGTTATTCGAATGTGAGAGGTATAAACGGTATGTTTGTTGATATGGCCACGATTACGGTTACGGCAGGGAAGGGCGGTAACGGCGCCGTCGCTTTCCATCGCGAGAAATATGTCGCGGCGGGCGGCCCTGACGGCGGAGACGGCGGCAGGGGCGGGAGCGTCGTTATTGTGACCGACTCGAATATGTCGACTTTGATGGATTTTAGGTATAAAAGGAAGTACAAGGCGGAAAACGGGGCTGACGGCTCCGGCGGAAACCGTACCGGAAAAGATGGCAAGGATCTTGTTATTCGCGTGCCTCAGGGGACTGTCATCAGGGAAAAAGAGAGCGGTGCCGTCATCATTGATATGTCCGACAGGGAAGAGTTTACGCTTGCTCGGGGCGGATCAGGCGGCTGGGGGAACAAGCATTTCGCAACGCCGACGCGCCAGGCGCCGCGGTTTGCGAAGGCTGGGTTGCCCGGTGACGACATCGAGGTTGTGCTCGAGCTTAAGCTGATTGCCGACGTGGGGCTGGTCGGGTTTCCGAACGTCGGGAAGTCCACACTGCTGTCCGTCATTTCAAAGGCGCAGCCGAAAATCGCGGATTACCACTTTACGACGCTTTTCCCGAATCTTGGAGTCGTCTATGTTTTCGAAGATTATTCTTTCGTTGCGGCCGATATTCCGGGAATCATAGAGGGAGCTTCACAGGGTGCGGGGCTGGGGCATGAGTTTTTGCGCCATATCGAGCGGTGCAGGCTGATAATCCATGTCGTTGACATTTCCGGATGCGAGGGGCGGGATCCCGTCGATGATTTTGAGGCAATAAATGAAGAACTCCGGTTGCATAATCCGGAGTTGTCGGTACGTCCGCAGCTTATCGCCGCGAATAAAACTGATATTGCCCAAGACTCGGAGCTGGCTTCGCGGTTTTTGGCTTTTGCTGAGGAGCGCGGGTGTAAGGTGTTTATGATTTCCGCAGCGACGGGCGCTGGGGTCAGGGAGCTGGTGCTCGCGGCCGCGGAGGAGCTTAGCAAGCTCCCGCCTGTCGAGGTTTTTGAGTCGGAGTACGTGCCGCCGGAGCGGCTGCCGGGGAGGCCTGAGGATTTGAGCATCGAGGTTTTTGGCGATGTTTGGACTATTGAGGGGCCGTGGTTGGAGCGGCTCGTGCAGAATGTGAATTTTTCCGATTATGAGTCGAGGATGTTTTTTGAGAGGGTGCTGCGGGAGGCAGGCGTCTATGCGAGGCTGATCGATATGGGCATCCGAGAGGGCGACACCGTCAGCATATATAACCTGGAGTTTGAGTATATAGAGTGACTGATGGGGAAGGATGTTTCGCCTGCGGCTCAGAAATTTCTGTTCACGCCCTTGCGCTCGGCAGACGTTTTTTTGCTTCATTTGTGCTCAAATGAGGCATCCTTGCCTCAGTTTCGCACCGCTCCTCTCACTTCACTGCGGACTCGCGCCGCACTTCGTTTGCGCTTGTCTCGCGTTCAGTGTAACGTCACCCTCCCTTCATCCGCCACAGGCGGCGGTCGGGC
>JGI24702J35022_10000562_pt1 | contig 22467 bp, 18 predicted proteins | sample TergutTh196P4_FD_35022 | JGI IMG/M metagenome (IMG submission 35022)
GTTTGTGTTTAATTTTTTAGTGGTGTTGTTTATCATTCACTTTTTTTATTATCCAAAAAGCCGCAGAAGAGATTATTATATTACCTTTAATTTAATCAATATCAGTGTGTTTTTATTGATTATGTTGATGGGGAGCGTAAAGCTGAAAGTCGGCTTTGCATTAGGTATCTTTGCAATTTTCGGTATTATCCGTTACCGAACCGAATCAGTCCCTATTCGCGAAATGACTTATTTGTTTATGATCATAGCCATATCGGCCATAAACGCATTAGCCGTGCAGTTTAGTCCGATAGTTCAGTTAGTAGCCAATGGATTATTTATTTTATCTTGTCTGATCGAAAGTTCGCGCTGGCTCAAGCATGTGTCGTGCAAACTTGTGTTGTATGATAAGGTTCACTTGATTACTCCCGATAGGAGAGAGGAATTAATTGCCGATTTGCAAAAACGTATCGGCATAGAAATATCCAAAGTAGAAATCGGACATATTGATTTTCTGCGAGATTCGGTTATTATCAAAGTCTACTACGAATCAAAAACGCGTGAGATCAATACTGTGGATATGTTGACAAGTTTACCCAAAGATGGAGAGTAGAGATTCAATTATTCAATTATTCAGTTATGAATTTGAAGAAAGTATTTTTGTATTTGTTAGGTGTTATGAGCTGTATTTCGATAGCGGCGCAGGACGATTTCGGCTCAATACTTAGTGCAGATGTTACGAAGAAAATCACGAAAAAGTTGAATATCAACTTTGAAGAAGAATTCCGTACCCGTTCTGATTTCAGCGAGATTGAACGTTTTTCGCATGCTTTAGAGGTTAGTTATAAGCCGTTTAATTTCCTGAAAGTAGGCGGCGTGTATAATCTGATAAATTTCAATCACGAAAAGAGAGGGTGGGAGATACGCCACCGATACTATTTTTACGCGACAGGGAACATGGAAGCCGGACGTTTTACTTTTTCACTGCGTGAACGTTTTCAGAGCACCAAAAGACAAGGTGTAGTGCAGACAGCCACCCGCGCCAATCCTAAACTTTACCTGCGAAGCCGTTTAAAAGCGGATTATAACATTCGGAAAAGTAAGTTCACACCTTATGCTTCCTTTGAATTGTTCAATACGTTAAATGATCCCCAAAAAAACGGAATAAATCAATGGCGTTGTATTGCGGGTACCGATTATAAGTTGAATAAAAAGAATGTGCTTGCGCTTTATTACCGTTATACGAACTATACCGATGAAGAGGAATTAGATAAACATCTGTTCGGTATCGCTTATTCGTTTAAATTTTAAATTAAAAGATTAACAAATTATGTGCCGAATGATGAAACCTGTTTTTAATTTCCTGTTAATGTCCTTTGTTTCAATCGCGATGTGTATTTCGTGCAACGGTAATGAGGATCCTGTAAGGCCTGATGATCCCCCCATTATTATCGATGTGCCGGTCGACCCTGAATTTCCGACAAATCCACAAGATATTGATACGGAAGGATCCGTAGTAGTTAAATTTGGCAATCAGGCTGCTACTATCATCAATCCTTTTGAAAGTATGGGCGTTACTATTACCTGTCAGGCTGCAAATGTAGTAGTGCAATCGACCACTACCGATACAATCACTTATATCTTAACCGGCTCGACGCCCGAAGGTTCTTTAAAGATTTACAGCGATACCCCATTCGAGTTGATTATGAATGGGTTAGATATCATTCATTCGAATGATCCGGCATTGAACATTCAGTCACATAAGCGGGTGGCGGTTACGCTTGTCAAAGGGACATCCAATCGTTTGGTTGGTGGGATGGGATTTATTTCGGAAAGTGACAGTGAAGATATGAAAGCAGCGTTTTTTAGCGAAGGACAGTTGGTTTTTTCCGGCGAGGGTAGTTTGACGGCGATTTCACGTTACCGTCATGCGATATGTAGTGATAATTATATCCGGATAAACGGCGGAACCATTACTATTCCTATTTCGGCCAATGATGGTCTTCATGCAAACGAATTTATCGAAATCAATGACGGGAAGGTTGACATTAACTCCATGGGCGACGGTATGGATTCGGAGGGGTATGTCCTAATAACCGGCGGTTCTATCCTGATTACGACAACCGGTGATAAATCGCATGGCATAAAAAGTGTGACCGAAACAACCATCCGGACATCGGGAGATATTGAGATCAATGTAGAGGGCGATGCCTCTAAAGCTTTCAAATGTGGGGGGGATATGCTTGTTTCGCAAGGTATTCTGAACTTGACTACATCAGGTAATGCCTGCTATGACGAATCCGAAGGGGAGACGTCATCCGCCTCCGGTATTAAATGCAGCGGCAATTTTCTCCTTAATGGTGGCTCTATTGAAATCAACAGTTCGGGTATGGGCGGTAAAGGCATCAACGTTGGCGGTACAATTACGATCAATAACGGCGAGTTGGCAGTAACGACGAAAGGAGATGAATACAAACAGTCAAATGATAATACTAAAGCTAAAGCCATAAAAAACGATGGCGACCTTACCATCAATGGAGGTTTGATTTATGCTTACTGCAAAACAGATAACGCCATCGATACAAAAGGATCGTTAACGATCACAGGCGGTACTGTCATTGGAGTTGGAAATGCTGCTTCAAAGAAAGGGCTTGCTTGTGGAAAGACTTTTAAGATTTCCGGAGGAACGCTTGTTGGAGTAGGTGGGGCGTCGGGTTCGCCGACAGCCAGCGCCTGCACGCAGTATGTCGTCAATTATTCGGGTGCAATTTCTCAAAATTCATTCTTTGCGATTGCATCATCTGCCGGTAAAAATATCATGACCTATCAGGCGCCTTATACTTCGTCGAAAGCGTTCATTTTATTTAGCAGCCCGGATTTGGTAAGAAACTCGGTCTATACGATTTCATCAAACGGATCGGTTGCCGGGGGTTCTTCCTTTTGGGGATTATATGACGGAGCTACATATACCGGAGGGACATCAGTAGCTACATTTACGATTTCGGCAATGGTAACAAATGTTAATTAATAAATATTTGACTATGGGACAATTAGAAGAGAAAAGACAATTAGAGATTGATAGTTTGCGAGAAAAGGCAAATGATTATTGGGATCAGGATAAACGTAAATACTTTAATACGATTTTAGAGGCCTGGAATTTGTATCCTGATCCAAAAAATAACTGGCATGAAGCATATAGTTTAGCGAAAGAGATTTTTTCCGCATATATGGAGGAAAAAAATTTTGATCTTGCGAAAGAATGGCTAAATCAAATGATTGATAACAATAACAATTTGCATCATTCTTATGAAGATTGTTTATTTAATTCTGGCAAATATAGATTTTGCGTCAAACAATTTGATGAAGCTTTAGCCAATTTTAAAGAAGTTGTGAAAAGTGCGGGATACAGGTATTTTGATGATGAAGACCCTATATATCTCGATTTTTACAAAAATTCTCAAAAGTACATGAAGGCTCAAATTTGACAATTATGGCAGTATTAACATCGGAAATCTATAATAATATTATAGAAGCAGGAAAACAAGCCATTGTGGCTTTAAAAGAACAAGAATTAGATAAATTCGAATTGTTTGCAGAAAAAGGCTGGGATTTATTCCCGGAACCAAAGGAAAGCTGGAACCAAGGGTATAATTACGCTAAAATGGTTTTCAACGGAGCTTTTAAAAACGAGAAGATTGAATTGGCTAAAATTTGGCTTAATAGAATGATTGCTAACAATAACAACCTTCATCTTTTTGACGATGAATGTCAGTATTATGTTGGGAAATTTTTATTTCATACAGGCGAATATGATAAAGCTTTAGCCAATTTTAAAGAAGTTGTGAAAAGTGCGGGATACAGGTATTTTGATGATGAAGACCCCAAATATCTCGATTTTTACAAGAATCCTCAAAAGTACATGAAGTAATCGTATGGAAACTTTACCGGACGAATTATTTGACGCCATTGTTCACGATATTGAAAACGGAGACAAGGAAATGGCAGAGGATGTTTTTGACGCTGCTTTGGCATTTTATAATCAGGCATTAGAAAAAATTCCCGAACCCAAACATGATTGGGAAATTAGTCTTCATGTGTATACCGCCTTAGGTGATGTCAGCATCAATTGTGAGGATTTTGAAAGCGCTATTTATTACTATAATCAAGCCTTACAGTGTCCTGATGGAACAGAAAACGGATATATCTGGCTCGGATTGGGACAAGCCTACTATGCAATAGATGAAACAGACAGGGCGAAAAATGCGCTATTAAGCGCCTATATGCTTGAAGGAGAAGAAATATTCGAAGGTGATAATCAAGAATATTTTCAATTAATTGAAGACATTGTTTGATAGCCATGTATTTCTCATTTTTAGAAGACTATAGAGTGACTTCCGAGATGATTCAAGAAAGGGGAGTGAAGGCGATGGGTCGTCTTCGCCATCTTTTTTATGATTTGCCGGAATACCAGATACAGCAAGCTCTGAATGAGTTTAATCCGTTTCCCGAAGAATTGAAAACGCTGTATGTTGAAATTGGATTCGGATTTATGCACCGCGAGAAACAGGGCAAATTCAATAGTCTGTTCGACCCAATGACACTTATTTATACAAATAATCAAATCAACTATTTTGCAACACCGGAAACGGCTGACGAACTAAAACTGTATGATATTGAAAAACATCTTTTGTTTTTCAAAACCATCTCAAGCCATTATTTGGCAATAGACCGCCATACGAATCACGGGAGAAACAAGATTTACTACAAGGGAATTGTCATCGAAGAGTCACTGTATGATTTTTTGAGATATTATATTTCCGACCGGTACTATCTGAATCAGTTAATAGAAGTAACTGATTTCGAACAGGAAAATATAATAAAAAAGCAGGAAAAAGAAATCACAAAAGTAAAACAAGAAAAAGTAAAATACTTGGGTGGTCACCGACTACTCGACCCTTCCTGAAAAATAATAAATCATTATACTATGAACACGGAAATAACAAAGATTATCGAGCATGAGAAAAATCAGGGTGACGCCATTGAGATGGAACCCTGCGCAGAGACTACCGGTCGCAGAAGTTTTCTGAAAAAGGCAGCATGGGGTGGAGTCGCTTTGGGCGGTATGATGGGCGCTTCAATCGAAGATACCGTCGCTGTCACTACACAGCAGGTAAGGAGGGCTTCCTCGCCGTCGGAACTGAAGATAACCGACTTACGCATGGCCGGCAGGATTATAAAGATTTATACTAACCAGGATATTTATGGATTAGGAGAGGTGCGTGACGGCGCCGATCCGCGTTACGCGCTGTTTCTGAAAAGTCGCATCCTTGGCCTCAATCCCTGCAATGTGGAGATGATTTTTAAAGTCATCCGCCAGTTTGGCTATCACGGTCGCCAGGGTGGCGGGGTAAGCGGGGTTGAAATGGCGCTATGGGACTTGTGTGGCAAAGCATATGGCATCCCTGCCTGGCAACTTTTGGGCGGAAGGTATCGCGACAAGATACGTCTTTATGCTGATACACCCGACAGAGGCGGCCCTGACCAAATCTCAGCAGCTATCAAGAACAGAATAGAAGAGCAGGGTTTCACCTGGTTGAAGATGGACCTTGGTATTCATCTTGTACGGAATGCCGAAAAAGATATTGTTAACAGTAAATTTTGGGGTGGTGTGAGAGGTCAGTATGATTTGCGGGAATATATCGGCTACGGTTGGCGAGAACATGCTTTCACACAAGTGCAGTTAACCGAAAAAGCATGTGAAGACTTGGCTGCCGTAGTAGAAAAAATACGCAACATAACCGGTTATGAGATCCCTTTGTGTACGGATCACTATGGTCATTTCGACGTCAATAACACCATTCGTATGGGCAGGGCGTTAGAAAAATACCGGTTGGCATGGCTCGAAGATGTTACCCAATGGTATCGTTATGATCAAATGAAAACAGTAGCAGATGCGCTTGAAACGCCTATATGTACGGGTGAAGACATCTATTGCCTCAGAGGACCCGGCAGGGATTCGGGTTTCAAGGAGGTCATCGATTCGAGATGCTGCGACATCATACACCCTGACTTGGCGACGTCCGGCGGGCTGCTTGAAACCAAAAAAATAGGCGATTACGCCGAAGAAGCCGGTATCGCAATGGCGATGCACATGGCAGGCACGCCGGTGTGTTTTATGGCCAATGTACATTGTGCCGCCGCTACTGAAAATTTCTTGGCGCTCGAACATCATGATATTGACACCCCCTGGTGGGAATCGATGGTGAAGATGACCGGTTCACAACCCATGATAACCAAGGGATTTGGCAATGTGCCGCTTGATTCACCCGGATTAGGAATAGAGTTGAATGAAGAAGTAGTACAGGAACGCCATGCACGCCGTTATGGAGGCGCCATGTGGGCGCCTACCGACGAATGGAATACCGGCAATTCGCATGACAGGTTATGGAGTTAATTGCTGCCAATTTGTAAACTATTTGGCAGATTTCATTTTTTTATCTATTTTTGCTCCCAAAATTGCAAGACAATGAACGGAGATCCGAAACTTTATACCTTATTGGAACAACTAAATATCGGTTTCGAATATATGGAACATCCGCCGGCTCCAACGATTGAGGTTGCGCTTCAATATTGGGCCGGACATGATGCGAAACATTGTAAGAATCTGTTTTTCAGGAACCATAAAGGAAACAGACATTACTTGGTTATTCTCGATTGTAATTGCGATATGGATATCCATGCGATCGAGAAAATGCTGAAACAAGGCAAGCTGAGCTTTGCTTCCGAACTACGTTTGGAAAAATATCTGTGTGTTCAACCCGGCTCGGTAACCCCATTTGGATTAATGAACGATACGGAACATCATGTGACAGTTTTTTTGGATAAAAACCTGCAAAAAGCAGCACGTCTGAGTTTTCACCCCTGCGTCAATACCGCGTCATTAATCATCACTCGCAACGATTTTATGCGTTTTCTTGATTATACGGGTAATTCCTACGAATGGATTGAGTTATATTAAATTGAAAATCAAAAAAATATCTAAAATGAGGCGCTTCTTTTTTTCTGTGTTATCTGTATTAATGACTTGCTGTGTGACTGCACAACAGCAATATGACATCACTAAACCTATGTTTGGAGAAACTGAAAAGGATGAACGTTACCAAAAATTTGTTGACGATTTCCGCAAAGCAGCATTGACGCAGTTCGGGAGTATAGATAGTGCAGTGATGGACTTTACAAATAAAGCATGGACATTTTTTATGCAAAATGATTTGGAAACGGCTATGAGACGATTCAATCAGGCCTGGCTGCTGAATCCTGAATATCCTGATCCTTACTTTGGCTTTGCCGCTTTGCTCGAAATGCAGGGAAAGAATCAAGAATCGATTCCTTTTTATTTCTTAGGCTCTGAAAAAGATAAAGATAACTATCGGACAATCATCTGTTTTAAGCAAATAGCAGCATGTAAGGAACAACTGAACGACTTGAGAGGCGCCATTGCCACATGGTCAAAAATTAGGGTATTAAATCCCGAAGAACTATTAATATATAAGAAGTGCGGCTATTTGTATACCATGCTTGGTGAAGTCGCATTAGCGCTGGATGCTTTTGCAAGAGCTGTTAAACTCGACCCGGATGATCCGCAAACCTACTATAACAGAGCCATCCTGAACGAGAACATGGACGATTATGATAGGGCGATTGCCGATTATAACCGGTGTATTTTACTCGATACTACTTATGTCAGTGCTTATGTTAACAGAGGTATCCTGGAAATGAAGCGTGATAATTATGAGGCAGGAAAACAAGATTTTGAAGCCGGTGTAAGGCTTGATAACCGTTCGGGAGAAATACGGAGGCTGTTAGGGATTGCAAAACTCAGTTTAAACGATGTATTGGGGGCATGTGATGAATTTCAGACAGCAAAAGAACTCGGCGACAAGGACATAGATGAATTAATTAACCAATATTGTAAATGATTTTTTTTAACTATGGAAAAGACAAAAGTTGCTATTTTAGGCGCGGGTTTCATCGCGCATATTCATTTGGAAAGCTATTCGCGATTTGTGCCGGAGGCAGAGGTGGTTGCTGTTTACAGTAACCTTGCCGATGAGGCCCAAGCATTTGCGCAGACAAACGGTATCCCGCAATGGTATGACGATTTAGACAAACTGTTATCCGAATCGGGCGCGCAGGTTATCGATGTAGGCCTGCCGAATTACCTTCACCATGCAGCATGTCTGAAAGCGGCAGTAGCAAAAAAACATGTTATCATTGAAAAACCTTTAGCAATGACGCTCGAAGAAGCCGATGAAATGATTGAAGTCTGCAAAAAGAATGAAGTCCTCTTAATGTATGCCGAACAACTCTGCTTTACGCCTAAATATGAGCGGGTCAGGGCATTGATCGAACATGGAGCCATAGGAAAGGTATACATGATGAAGCAGGCGGAGAAACATTCCGGCCCCCATAGCGACTGGTTCTACCGGAAAGAGACAGCCGGTGGCGGTGTGTTGATGGACATGGGGTGTCATGCCCTGGCATGGTTTCGCTGGATGAACAAAAGAAACCCTGTCAAAACAGTATACGCTGACTTGAAGACCGTTATGCACGATACGGACTGCGACGACAACGCGCTGACTATCCTCGAATTTGAGAATGGAGTAACAGCCCTTGCCGAAGACAGTTGGGCACGACATGGCGGGATGGATGACCGTATTGAGATATATGGCGACAAGGGTTCTATTTATGCAGATTTGTTCAAAGGAAACTCTGCCCTGACCTATAGCTTGGATGGTTACGATTATGCCAGCGAAAAAGCTGGAAGCAGTAAAGGATGGACCTTCACCATCTTTGAGGAAGCGTTTAATCAGGGTTATCCGCATGAACTAAAGCACTTCATCAGTTGTGTGCGGGAAGGAAAACAACCATTAGTCACCGGTGAAGACGGTCGCGCCGTACTTGAACTGATATACGCAGCCTATCACTCGGCGAAAACAGGCGCCAAAGTGAAACTGCCGTTCACTGCAAAGGTAAAATATCCGGTTGAACTATGGATAAAATAACAAACATTGTTTGTTCCTTACTGATCGGTATAATATCGGGCGGTATTTTTTTTGGCTGCAAACAGCAACGAACCGAACTCTTCATAGAAACAGAAAGTTTTATGGATAAGGGCGGCTGGGTTGTAGACCAGCAATTTATGGATTTGATGGGCTCTCCGTACCTGTTAGCACACGGCATGGGACAACCTGTGCAGGATGCGACCACGCTGGTGACTTTCCCCCGTAAAGGTGTCTATCGTATGTTTGTACGCACTTATAACTGGACTTCACCCTGGTTCGAAGGCGTCGGGCCGGGTCGTTTTCAGGTGAGCATCGACGGCAAACCGGTAGGGACGACCTTTGGCGCTACCGGTAATACCTGGCTATGGCAGGAGGGCGGAGAAGTGCTCATTACGAATACAAAGGTACAACTGAGCCTTCACGACCTTACCGGCTTCGACGGACGGTGCGACGCCATCTATTTCACACAAGACAGCGTATATGCCCCTCCGACGGAAATGAACGACCTTACAACGTTCCGTTACAGGCAAACAGGCATCAAACCCCGAGACGGCGGCAAGTACGACTTTGTAGTAGTTGGAGGTGGTGTGGCAGGTATATGTGCAGCCGTGTCGGCAGCACGTTTAGGACTGAAAGTAGCCCTGATACATGACCGTCCCGTATGGGGTGGTAACAATAGCTCCGAAGTAAGGGTGCATCTTGGCGGACGTATCGCGATAGGCCCTTATCCCGAATTGGGCGGTATTGTAAAGGAATTAAGCCCCGAAAAAGGAGGTAACGCACAGCCGGCCGACCGGTATGAAGACGAAAAGAAATTCACCCTGATCGATGAAGAACCCAATATCATCCCCTTCATGAATTACCGCGCTTTTGCTGTGCGGATGAAAGACAATACCATCCGATCAGTCACCGCTAAACAGATAGAAACAGGTGAGGAACTTATTATTACTGCGCCTTTGTTTGCCGATTGTACCGGCGACGGAACGATAGGGGCCTTAGCCGGCGCCGACTTTGCGATGGGACGCGAATCGAAAGCTGAGTTCGACGAACCGACTGCTCCCGACGAAGGCGACACAATGACGATGGGTAGCTCCGTACAATGGTATTCGGAGGTGGACGATATGCCAACCCTTTTTCCTGTTTTCAACTATGGCATGGCGTTTAACGAGGCAAATGTGCAGAAAGTGACGATGGGCGAATGGACTTGGGAGACAGGGATGAACTTTGATCAAATAGCTGATTTTGAACGTATACGCGACTATGGATTATTAGTGGTTTTTTCAAACTGGTCGTTTCTGAAAAACGATTATAGCGATAAAGATATGTATGCCAACCGCAGACTCGGATGGGTGGCTTACCTATCCGGAAAACGCGAATCACGCCGTCTCTTAGGCGACATCATCCTCAAGCAACAGGATATAACCGGTTATGTAGAATATCCCGATGGATCAGCTACAACCACATGGAGTATTGACCTGCATTACCCCGATCCCGACAATACCGCGTATTTCCCCGGAAGTGAATTTAAATCCATTGCAGTACATCAGAACATCTTTCCTTATCCGATTCCCTATCGCTGTTTCTATTCGCGCAACATAGAGAACCTGTTCATGGCCGGTCGCAACATCAGTGTGACACATGTGGCCTTAGGTACTGTCCGTGTGATGCGTACTACCGGTATGATGGGTGAAGTAGTAGGAATGGCTGCCGCCGTCTGTAAAGAAAAAAATGTGAGACCGCGCGGCGTATACGAAAATCATCTGGAAGACCTGAAAATCCTGATGACAAAAGGCGTCGGCAAAAATGGCGCAATGCCTTACCCCGACTATAACCTTGGCGGTACACTTAGGGAGCGTATCAATGACCGATGAAAAGAGAGAAAAAAGTAGAAAAAGAAATTTAACCCTTTAACCTTTATTACCTATGAATTTTATTTCACGCAGAAAATTTATCAATCGGGCGGGGCTGGGCGCTGCCGCCATTGCCATTACACCGGTATCATCACTTTTGGCAAATACCGCACTCACACCGGCTACCTCGCTTTTGGCGAATCCGTCTTCGGTCGCATGGCCGAAAGACGCCAAGAAATACACTTTCTACATGATCGGTCACGGACACATTGATCCGGTATGGTTGTGGCCCTGGTCGGAAGGTGTGTCGGTGGTTCACAGCACGTTTCGTTCGGCGCTTGAACGGATCAAGGAAACGCCGGATGTGGTTTTTACCTCAAGTTCGGCTCAGTTTTACCAGTGGGTGGCCGATAATGACCCGGTTATGCTGGAAGAAATCAAAGAACGCATCAAAGAGGGGCGTTGGAATGTGGTCGGTGGCTGGTGGGTCGAGCCGGACGTAAATATCCCTTCGGGTGAAGCGCTTGTACGTCAGGGGCTTTATGGCCAACGTACGTTACAACAATTGTTGGGTGTACGTGCAAAAGTAGCCTTCAATGCCGATTCGTTTGGTCATCCGGGTACGCTTCCGCAAATATTCCGTCAGCAAGGGATGGACAACTATGTCTTTATGCGTCCTGACCTGAACGAAAAAAAGATACCTGCCGACCTGTTTTGGTGGGAAGCGCCCGATGGCTCGCGTGTATTGACATATCGTATTCAAGAAAGTTACAACTTGGATCGAACAGCAGACCGCCGGTTTGAAAACATCTTAAAATTAGCTCCAACTCAGCCTATGACTGACTTTATGGCCTTTTTTGGTATAGGCGACCATGGCGGCGGCCCCACAAAAGAGGTTATCCGCTCTATCAATGAACTAAGAGCCGAAAAGGGGGCTCCTGCGATTCGGTACAGTACGATTGACAACTATTTTACGGATGTTCGCAGCAAAAATCCTAATCTTCCCGTCGTGAAAGACGACTTGCAGCATCATGCTGTCGGCTGTTACAGCGCTGACGTCGAGATAAAGAAAAACAACCGTTTGTCGGAAGCTGCCCTGGTCGCGGCGGAAAAAATAACGGCAGTAGGCTCGGTAATGTGGGGCGCCAACTATCCGGCAGAAGATTTTACGAAAGCATGGAAACAGGTTCTTTTGCTGCAATTTCATGACAGTCTGGCTGGCACTTCCGTTTCAGTACATTCGCAGGATGCGCGTGAAGGACATAACTACGCGCTCAATGTGGCGCATAATGCTACCATCATGGCTTTACAGAAATTAGAATGGCAAATTGCGTCGGAAGACCCCGAATCGGAATATTTGGTGGTGTTTAACCCCCATGCGTGGGAAATTATGGCAAATGTAGAATATGATCTGAATAACAAACCCAATATGCAGGCTTCTGACGAACGCGGGCAAACATTACCTTCGCAAATCGTTCAGGCGCAATCGGTTACCGGACGAAGGCGCATCCTGTTCCGTACAGCTATTCCCGCCTTAGGGTTTCGTCAGATACGTGTCCGTAGAGGCGAAGGCACGCCCGAATCGAAAGTAAGCGCCGTTGATAACCGATTAGAAAATGAATTTTACCGTATCACGTTCTCGTCCGGAGGCGCTCTCGGTATTTTTGACAAGGCAGCCGGTAAGGAAGTTTTCAAAGGCGGAGCGACAGGTTGCAAGGGCATCATCATTGATGATCCGAGCGATACATGGAGCCACGAAGTACGCGACTTCACCAAAAACACCACCGGCTCATACAATTACACGACCCAAGGCGAGATCGGAACGTTTGATCAAGCGAAACTGAAGATACTTGAAAATGGCCCGTTACGTGCAGCTATACGCGTTCAAAGCGCTTACGGCGATTCTGATCTGACAGTCGACTGGATGTTGACAGCCGGGTCGCGTAATATCGAAGCCCGTGTAACGCTCAACTGGCATGAGAAGCTGAAAATGCTCAAATTTTCATTCCCTGTGGATGTGGAATCACCTAATGCCACTTACGAGACGCCTTACGGAGTCATCGTCCGCCAGACAAACGGCGAAGAAGACCCCGGCCAACGCTGGATTGATGTCACCGGCCAACGCAATGCCGACGCTTACGGGTTGACGGTCTTCAACGACGCCAAATATGGTTATAGCATACATGATAGCGATATGCGAGTCACCATCACCCGTGCGGCTCCTTATGCGCATCATGGACCGGGTAAGTTGTCCGTCATGGACCCCGATGGCAAATGTCTCTGGCAGGATCAGGGAATACAGCAGTTTCGACTGTTACTGACGCCCCACTTAGGCAGTTGGCAGGATGTCAACGCGCCCCGTATTGCCGAAGAGTTTATAGCGCCTCCTATTGCAGTCTATCAGGGCATCCACCCGGGAACGATGTTTAAATCCGCTTCGTTTCTGTCGGTTGACGCTCCAAACGTGATCATTTCCGCTATCAAAATGGCCGAAGAAAGTTACGACGGCATCATTCGTTTAGTGGAGACTTTCGGCAAAGAAACGACTTTCACGCTTCGCTCCCCATTGGCTTATTTCGAATGGAGCGGTAAGATAAAAGCCTTTGAGATTAAGACATTGCGGCTGTCAGTGCAGACAAAGACTATCCGTGAAGTCAATTTATTGGAAGAGTAGAATTACAAATCAGCGCGGTCGGTAACCTAACGATTAGCGTTCCGACCCAACGTTTTAATTACCGGCGGGGCAAGGGGCACAAACACTTCACCCTTGCTCCGCGTAGATGAAGATAGGGGAGGTATCACATCGTCCTGAAGGAACTGTGAAAACATATAGTCAATACCGGCTAATTTATAGATACGTCTGACTTGCGCCCAGCGGGTCGGCGCATTGAAGTAAAAGATATTGTTGTTCATGCAACTGTTAAATTCAGGCCGCCATATGCCTAATCCGTACATCCATGCGCCTTCAAAAGTGTTGACCATGTTGTATTTAGGGAGATTGGCAAAGCCATTCCATGTTGTTTCTAAAATATCATCGGAGAAATCTACGTTTTCAAAAAAACCATACGGTTTAAGGTTCTTAATATACATCATTTCCGTTTCGGGAATTGCTTCTTTTTGATAATAAATATATTCATCCGTTACTTTGGAAAAACCATGACCTGCTGCCTCATGTACGACAACTTCCTTAAAATAACTTCCAACCGGACACATGCTAATAGAGAATCCGTTGCCATAGTTGTTAGAGATATTTTGGTAAAGGTACAAGTAACAAGTACCTGCATATACATAGGCATTTATGGGCATGATGACCGTAATGTCATGAATATTGGTTGATGCAAGTTCGGCTATCGATGTTACATATTCATACACAATATCGTCGTCACATCCAATTCCCGTTGAATGACCACCTTCCCAGAGGGTTTTAAATTTAGTGTCAACCATGGCGCCGGTTGATTCATCACTCATTCCTGCCTGATTGGATATAGCAGTAACCATGTAAACATTGAAATAATCTCGGTAGTCGGACATGGGGTACACTGAGAAAAAATGGTCGGTCGCGGCGCGCATGTCCCGTTCATACTTGCCGTTCTTTTTTTCCATTTCGTCTGAGGTATAACCGTCGCCCAGCAACACAACGTTTACCCCTTTACCTATGGTAGCGCTTTGGATTTTAACCGTTTCCATGTCGGTATAATATTCGGATTCGACCTGTTTTTCAGCCGCAGCCTGGTTCACCGTAATACTTTCGTTTAGACCACCAGTTGATATGTTAACAATAGCCTGTCGTGAGTCCTCGTTTGGATTTGCGATTGCCGACACTACTAACAGGTTATTCGATCTGGAGATTGAAAGCCAATCCCCGGTTTGCGCCATACTGTATTCCCAGGAAGGTTGGTCGGTAACGACAGTCACCGATTCGGAAAATTCATCGCAAGGAAGGTCTATGGAAGAAGGATATACCGATAAGTACCGATTGGTTGTGTTAAGTTCCCATTGGTCGATTGTGATGACGGAAGCATTTTCATCCGGCACATTCATCGAGGCGTTCAGCGAAAAGAGTTTGTTTTTCGATGTATTAAAGTCATTAACATTTGATGTCAGATCGCTTGAGACACTCGTTTTGTTACCATTCTCAAATTCGATTTCCAAAAGCAGGTTCTGCTTATTTTGTCGGATGAATCCAAACAAGCGGAGATCGGCAGTGGCATAATAGGCGTTTTTCGAAAAACTTACCGGTACGACGGAAGGGGTATAAAGCTCATTCGTCAGCATGTCCAACTCGGAAGCAACACCTTCCAAAACGGCGCTGACCTTTCGTATTTTAGGTATCATGGCAGCCGGTTTGATTGCAAAAGAGATTTTGAACTCGCCGATTTGCTGCCTCATCAAAGCAGTCTGCGTTATGTCCTGGTCACGCTCGGTAACGATTTGTTTCGAAAAGGTATAAAATAAGCCCGGATTGGCAACAATTCCCGTCGCGTCATTTATTATCGTGGCTTTATTCCCGGTGACGGAGATATGTTCTGCGCTGTTGTAAACATACAATGTGGCTTCTCCCGGGTCGACAACAAGATTATTCGAGGAACCGCTAAGATTGTTAAAGAGTTTGTTTTGTCCTGAAGTAGAAATAATATTTGCATGATAGGTCGATGGAACTGTCGATTCGATATTCGACCAGTCCATTGTCAAGATGACGCCCCCTTCGTCCGGATGCGACGTGTTGAATTTATCAGTGTCGCATCCGGCGAGAGTAGCTAATACAATAAAAAACGGGATAATCTGTTTTTTCCTGTTCATGAAGCAGTTTTAAATATTTTTATTTTTCTATCCGCATGTTTGGACTTTCTATAATTTCAATGTTTAACCCCTTGGGATTTATGATAGTTCCCTTTGTGATAATAGTTTGAGCGCCTGTGGCAGGCGAAGTAGTAATGGTTAACTTCAAATCACGATAGACAGCACCGGCAAAACCGTTATACCAATCCCCGGTTTGTTTGTCTCTGGGTAATAAAAAGATGCATACCGGTAATCCCTGATAGGTGCCGGAAAAATCTATCACTCTGGTAGACTGGTTATAGTTGACAGTATAAGCTGTACCGGGTCGCATTGTTAAATTATTGCCGCTGATAGTGCCTATACACCAATAGAGGTCGTAATCTCCAATATCTATACGGGTAGTAACATCTAATTGGAAGCGTCCGTTCTGCCAATCAAGCCATATGGGCACCCAACCTGGTATATTCGAAATATTATTAATTTCAATCCAATTCGAATACACATTTGGGACTATTTGGCCTGTCCAACTTGAGGCGCCAAATGCCTCAACATGTTCTAAAATTGTGGCGTTTGCGCTATAATTGCATAAGACTCTGATTGGCATTTGGGTCTCATCCGGTATTGGTATATTCTGTGTTACCGACCTGTAAACAGGCGCTGCATTGCCGGCTTCGAATAAAATATTTGCGGTACGCGGCGCATCAGAAGTGTTTTGCGACAAGGGAGTAACGACAAGTTGTCCGGATGCGCCTAAGGCCATGCCAAACCAGGTATCGCTATTGCTTTTTGAAGCGGTCCAACTTTCTGCGTCTGTTGTGATAGTGAAAGACTGGCTGGTAGTAGCGTTATAGGCAAAGGTGAGTCCCGCGGTAGGCGTAACCGTAAGCGTATTAACAGTGGCGGCTGCTTGTGAGACCGATAAAGTTTGAGATGTTGCATAACCTGCTGTAATTGTTATCGTTGCATTACGCGCTGAGCCTGAATTGGGTGATGTTGGATTAACGCTCAGCGTATTACCGTTCTGGTTTACAGTTAACCATGAAGCATTATTAGTAAAACTCCAGTTTGCTACATTAGTAGTAATGGTTACATTTTGGACAGCTGTTGAAGTAGCGGTAAAAGAGAGCGAAGTAGGACTGATAGTAAGATTGTCGGCAGATTGCGTTACCGAATAATTTACAGGATCGGCAGAGCCTGCAGTAACACGGAAACCGCCGGTTCGGGATGATGAAGTATTATTGCGCGCCACAGTAACTGTTAAGATGTTATCGTTAGTAGAAGTCGACAGCCAAGCCGTTCCCGAGGTAATCGAAGCGTTCCAACTGGAGGCGTTTGTTGTCACATTTAGCGATTGGCTTGATTCCTCCGGATCAAAAGAGAGCGGTGAATTAGGGCTAAGGCTTAGCGAATTTTTTCCACCTTGTGTTACAATAAACGGAAGTGGAGGAGCATTTCCTGCTGTGAAGGTGATTTCAACCGAACGCGAGGTTGATATCGAATTTTGTCCGGAAACATTGACGACGAGCGTTTGGTCTTGTTTTGTTAAAGTTAGCCATGTGTCGCTTGGATTTTTTTCGGCGTTCCAACTTGGAGCGTCAGTCATAACCTGAATAGTCTTATTCCCTGTTTCATTTGCTTCATAAGCAAGCGATGTCGGTGTGACCGACAATGTATTTATCGGCTTTTTAAGCTGTTCTATAAAAATATCTTCCGATGAGCTCTTACCGCGCCTGCTGGCGCTAATTGTGATAGTTCCCGTACGTGAAGAATTTGTTTCTTCATAGACAGGTACTCTAACATAAAGTATATCAGGGTCGGATTTTCTCGATGCATCTATCCAATTTTCGGATACTCCCTGAATTTTCCAGTCAGACGCATTGGTCTTGATCGTTACGGTTTTTTCTCCCGTTTCGTTAGCTTCGAAGGTTAGCGATGAAGGAGAAGGAGTTAAATCCGGCTCTTCGCATGCACTCAATAATAATATGCCCGTAAAAATGAAGGCATAAGCAAAAAATTTACTTTTAAATAGTCTCATAGTTTTTTTATTTTTTTTATAGGGTTAATATGTATTAAAAATTTTAAAAATTAAAAAATAAATGCCAGTTCAGCCTTGTTAGGGTACAGATTAAACTGAAAATGAGGTGATGATGTATTTGAAGTTTTACTTTGACTGTTAAAATTGTTCAATGCTTTTTTTTTCTTGTTTCCTCCGATAATGAGTGTGGGAACGCCCGCTCCTGTGATAACTGCTCCGGCGACAGATAAGGTAGTTCCTCCCTTAATCAGTTGTGCATCATCATATTTCATGCCAGCGCCGAGTACTGCAATTCCGCAAACGACGGCGCCTACTCCAGTGCCGGTAAGCACCCAACCGGTTGTTTTCATTTTTTTACCGGAAGTATATTGTGAATACATTTCAGGGTTACGGGTTCTCATTTCATCCGAAATTTTTTCAGGTTGGGGCGGCTTATTTGTATTGATTATGGGTGTAGTGCTTTGAAAAGTAGGCGTCGTATCTTTTTTAACGGAATCCTGTACTGTTAGGGTAGGCGTCGGAGGCTTTGGTCTTTTCCATTCAAAAAATGTTTCCACAATCCCGTTTTCATAGAAAATGGCTGATATATCGTATTTGGAAAGGGTATATACCGGACCATTCAGGTTGTCAAAATTCTTGTATCTGATGTCATCTGCGTTCACTTCCGTCACTTTTGCTTCGATTTTTTTTGATTCTGTTGTGAGGATAATATCTTGAGCAAAACATGTATACATAAGGGTAGTCAAGCATATGGCCGAAAATAAACATCTTCTTGCTAAACAAGCCTTTGAGGGTTTTTCAGGTTCTCTGAAAATTAAATTTTTCATGATATTTTTTAATATTACATTATTTTAACGCCCCAAAGATACAAAATATATTTATTCCGGCAAATTTATTTGCAGCAATTCCCTCGCGGCGTCGATCACTTATGCTGTTTTGTTTTTTCAATTTCTTTCAGAATACATTTCGGAAGTTCTTCTTCAATAGTTTGATAACATTGCATCTCAACGGAATACATCCTGCCAATGCAATAATTAGCATGTTCGCAACGACATCTCGCTGTGCCTTCTTCTTTCATCCGGTTTACAAACCCCGGTTCATTGATAAGCGCTCTTGCCATGGCTACGAACTCAAAACCTGAATTTAAAGCCATTTCTATCTTATCCCTTGCGACCAAACCGCCGACATAAACTAAAGGTAATCTAACTGCTTCCCTGAATTTCAGCGCATCATCATAAAAGTAAGCCTCTTTAAAAGGCATGGCAGGTACTAAAATATTTCCAAAGTAGCGTACAAGCGGTTTCACAACTGACGGTTTCATATAATAGGACATGGTTCGTACAGGCATGGCTCCATACATGACATGCATGGGTGCACGACTGACAAAACCTCCGCTTAGTACTAACCCGTGTATGCCCAATGATTCGAGTTTTTGTGCGACAAGGATACATTCGTCGGTTTTCATCCCGCCGAGAAACGTGAAACCGTCTTTCATGTTAATCTTCGCAATGACAGCCAAATCACTTTTAGCCGCTTCCAACGCATTTTCGACTGCCATGCTCATGAATCGCATCCTGTTTTCAAGACTTCCGCCATATGTATCATGGCGATGGTTCGTGTATTTCGAAAGAAACTGACTAAGCAGATAACCATGTCCTGCATGCACCTCGACAGCGTCGAAACCGGCCTCCCGTGCAAGATGCACTGCCTTACCAAAGGCGGCAGCTACTTCTCTTATCTCGTCTTCTCGCATTTTACGCACAAAAGTAGGGGAGTAAATATTGAAGCCATAGGAAGCAGACATCGGTAGTTGTCCGGCAACGCTTTTCTTCGACATATTGCCACAATGACCTATCTGAATGGATGCAGCTGCACCTTCCTTGTGTATGGCGTCGGTTATTTTTCTGAGTTCGGAAATCACTTCTTTTCTAAGCCATAATTGGTGCGGGAATGATAGTCCGCTTCTCGTCACCGAAGCGTAGGCAAGGGTTGTCATTCCAATGCCGCCGGCAGCGACTGAAGTGTGGTAGTCATACAATTTTTTGCCCGGATTGTTGCCCGGACACATACCCTCAAAAGCGGCTGCACGAATAGTACGATTTCGCAAGGTTACCGGACCTAATTTTGCCGGAGTGAATAAGATAGACATTTTTTATCACTAAGGAACGTTTGTAATTAATAAAGGAATGGTATAATTCGTTTCAGTTTCCTTTCTTTAAGGGTTGCCGCACCGAATAATTTTTTGTATTTGTTGTAAATTGAATTGGCGCGGGGTACTAAATTGGCGAAAGTCCAAAGGGCGAAAAGCGCTCCCGGAATCGACCATGTCAGTATGGCAAAACCTGTCCATTCGATTAGTTCGCCAAAATAGTGAGCGCCGGTTACATACCGGAATAGTCCTTTGGAAGGCAGGTAATGATTGGAATCGCCAGGTTTGCGAAGGTTTTGAATGATTTTATCCGACTGTATGTTGAGCGCCATCCCTCCGAAATAGATAGCAGCGCCAATAATAAACTGCGGCGTCCACAGCCAACTCACGGAATAAATGCTCTCCGGAGATTTGTAAAAAAGCCATCCACCTTGCATGAAAGCATTGCAGCAATTAAATAAAACGCCCATCAACATCACCGTAACGGGCATTTTACTTTTCCCTTTTATTAAAAATGGGAAGATAAATGACCTTCTGATGTAGTGCGTTTGAAAGAAAAGAAACATAAGGAACGGGACAAAGGAGGTTGTCATGCCGAATGGAATCATTCGTGGAGAGGATAGGCATAAAATCGTCATAAGGATAAAAACGGGCGTTTCCATGCATAGCCAAGCGATCTTGTTGTTGATAGCGAAACCCCATCTCTTATCGAAAGTGATGCCATAGCCTGCCTCAACAAAATTTAACACAATAAACACAACGACTGCAAGTGAAGCCATTACTAGCAAGAAAATGTTGTACTGCTCAAGGAGGTAATTTAGTATAATCATTACCGGTATTTTTCATAATTGTTTAAAAAAATGCAAATTTATAGCTTTATCATATAATATCAAAATATATTGAAAAAAAACGTACTTTTGCATGCTCAACATAAATAAAAAATGTCTTACTTTTGTGAACATGTTTCTTTATTAATACTGTTACACTTAAAAAAAATTATAATCTATGAACTGTAATACATTGAAAAAAAACGTTTTATATGCTATTTGCATAATAGTAGCAGCAGGAGCTACAAACCTTCCGGTTTCCCCTATTTCTCCTGCTTCCCCTCAGAAAACGGATGAGGGAGAAATTATCTATCGTTTCGAAAAGGGATTGATATTGCCCGGTGGCGTCAATCAGGGAACGCTTTTCAATGCGCAGGATATGATCGCATGGTTATATGCTGTCGGAAAATTTAGAACGCCACAGGCAGGCGATTCGCTGGAATATTCGTATCCGACTACGATTCAACGACCTGAAATGCAAGGTCGTCCTCAAACACAGGCAAGAACGGGAAGACCGGGGTTTGTTCCGTTATCGCAATGGAAATGGGCAGAAACGGAGGTTGATACTACTGGGACATTTCGCAATCCTTTTTTACGTTCGGCTTATCTATATACGGCATATGATGCGTCGAAAGAAGAGATAGTACTTTTAGAAACATCCGGAGGGACGCGCGTCTATGTCAACGGATTTCCGCGAGAAGGCGATCATTATGATTTCGGATATACCTTACTTCCCATCAAGCTAAGAAAGGGATTGAATGAGATCATCCATACGCCGGGTCGATTCGGTTATGTGTCTGCCAAACTGGTAAAGCCCGACAAACCGGTGATGTTTACCAAGCGTGACCTGACCGTTCCGGATATTATTATCGGTGAGGACGATGCAAAATGGGCTGCGATACGGGTTATCAATGCAACCGGAAAGGCGTTAAAAGGGTTACATATCCGGACGACACTTGCGTCTAATCAGTCGGTTACCGAAAAAACCGACGATATAATGCCATTAACGGTACGTAAGTTGAAATTCAAGATACCTGCCAATAAAAATGGCGAGGCCGGGAATATCGAGGCTACAGTCGAACTATTGGATAGTTCGGGTAAAGTTATCGACCGCACGGAAATCCAACTGAGAAGCGTATTACCTTCAGTTCATCATGAACGGACATTTATCAGTAACATTGACGGCAGTGTGCAGTATTACAGTGTCGTGCCGGCTATCCGTAACTTACCGGACGAAACAAAAGCGATGACGCTGACCGTTCATGGCGCCGGCGTCGAAGCTCGGGGGCAGGCACGAGCCTATAAGGTGAAAGATTGGACTGATATTGTCGCTGCAACAAACAGGCGTCCCTACGGTTTTAACTGGGAAGACTGGGGGCGTATCGATGCGTTAGAGGTCTTAGAAGATGCTAAAAATCTCTTTCATCCCGACCCGTCGAAAATTTATCTGACCGGACATTCCATGGGAGGCCATGGTACTTGGGTCATTGGTACTGCCTATCCGGATAAGTTTGCTGCCATTGCGCCTTGTGCCTCCTATCCCGATATTATTACGTATGGAAGAAGACCGGATGAGATGCATTACTCTCATCCTTTTTATTCGGAGATTGCAAGAAGCGCCAATGCCGGACGTACTTTATCTTTGATACGGAACCTGAAACAATTGGGTGTTTATATCTTCCATGGTAGCGAAGACAGAACGGTACCCACAGAGCAGGCGCGCCGGATGCGTCAGTTGTTAGGCGATTTTCATCCGAATTTTTGTTATTATGAATATCCGGGC
>JGI24702J35022_10000563_pt1 | contig 22435 bp, 4 predicted proteins | sample TergutTh196P4_FD_35022 | JGI IMG/M metagenome (IMG submission 35022)
TTTGAAGGTACAAAACTCTCAAAATACAAAGTGGTACAGTCATAAAACATAACATTGACATCTTCGGTGAACAATCCTTTGGAATGATGCCAGCAAAGATCATGTAAACGATTGATTTTATCTGCATTTAAAGTATCCATCATTGTTGAAAATTTATAAACGATAACTCGCTATTAATCAAATGCCATTTGCAGTGCAAAAAGGAGAAGACCGTCAAAGTCAGGAAAAATATCAAGTTAGGGATCTGATTTTTTTTAGCCAATATAACAAAAAAAAACTGCCGATTTTTCTTCGGCAGTTTTTAATGATATAATTTTAATTATTATTTCTTTTCAATTTTGAAGATTACCGCACGTTGTTCTTTGTAATCCTTTTCGGGGATTGCTTGTTTGTGTTCGGGATCTTCGGCAGTGTAGTTTTGAACTGCAATTTGATCTTGTGGAACTCCTCTATCAATGAAGTGTTGTCTTACGGCAACCGCTCTTCTGTTTCCTAAATCTTGGTTGTGCGCTCTCGTTCCTTCTGGAGAAGTATAACCGGTTACGATCACTTTAAGATCAGGATTATCTCTCAATAGTTCAGAAGCTCTCTTGATATGATCTTTTTTGTTGTCATCCAATTTCGGAATATCTTTATCCAAGTCGAATAAAATTTTGATGTTTGATAAAGATTCTGCCAAATCGAGGATTGCTTTTTTCTTAGCAGGATCGTTTTCTTCTAATAATTCTTGAGAAACTGTGGGTACTATATAATAGTATTCTTGAACGGTATTGGTAACGATGATAGGTTCGTTTTTCTTTTTCATCATTTCATCCATATATTTTCTCTTAAGGTCGTTCATATATTCGCCGTTTCCGCAAGATGCACAAGGTAAGAAATGGAAACCCAATTTAAGTCCGGCTTGAATTAAGTTCCATTTTTTGTCGGTAGATGCAACAAATCCGTTAAAGTCCACACGTTGATCCGGTACAAAAGTAACGCCTGTGGTTTTTTCTTTGGGAGTAATATCTAAAAATCCATAGGAACCATAAATTCCGATATAAAGATCAGTGCTTCTGGAAATTCCGAAAATACCACCAAAATCAGCGATAACATCAATAGAACATCTCATTTTGTTTCTAGCGGAATGGGCAGATAGATCATATTCTCCGAGATGAACATCAATATTTTTATCTGTTGGATGCCAATTCAATCCTTTGTCATCAATTTTTTTAAGATCTAAAGTTGACTCAGGAAAAGAAACATTAGCAGAGAATGGGATATAACCTTTTACTCCGAATCCGAAATAGATACCATTTCTTCCATTTGCAAATTTTTTCTCCAATTGCATGGTTAATGGAATCTCAACCGCCCATACTCTTTGTCTTTCCTTAAAATCTTCCAAATTATAAGTAAGGTCATATCTTGCTTCGGGATCTCCTGTAATATATCCGGGGTCGTTGACATCTTTTGTGTAGTTGTCTTTGAGCACAGCAAGGGTACGAGTATGGCCAATTCCGGCTCCAATACCTATACCCAAATTTACTTTATCTAATTTCCATAGATACGCATATCCTAACTCTGCCATTACGGTATAGGAAGGTTTTCTTGAATATTTAATAACATCTTTTTTATAGACATCATTAGACCAACCTCCTCCAAAACGAAGGAAGATGCGGTGGGGGCAATAATCATCAGCAACAGTGGCAGTATCTACTTTTGCATTATCTGTTGCGTTGTCGGTTTTGGTTACCTCTTGACTAAAAGCGGTGAACATTCCGAAAATAAGACCGATTAATAATAGTTGTTTTTTCATAAGTATTTATTTTTTAATTATTCTTAATATTTATTTTGTTTAAGGCAGGCAACGATCCCGTTGCCCGCCTTAGAACTATTTTTATTTAACAATTACGAATTTAACCGACTTAATTTCATTGGTGCCGGTGGTAATTTTACCGAAGTAAGCACCTTGTGCAGTAAAGCCTTCTACTTTAACTCTGGAACTTTCTACGTTAATGTGTTTAATATGTGCTCCTTTTACATCATAGATGTCTAAATAAGCACCGTCCATTTCAGCAGGAGTTAAAGTAAGGTCAATCCAAACAGGTTGGTCAACTTGGGCAGGTACAGGATATACAATGATTGAAGAAGATGGTTTCACTTCAAATCCGCAAGTTACAAATTCTACATATTCTAATCTGTTTCCATCTGCATCTACTTTGTAGCCGGTAATATGAACAGAATAAACTCCTGCTTCACCATAGTGTTGGTAATGTTGTAAAGTAGCACCTTCTATCAGTTTTCCGTTTTTATACCATTGGTAAGTTAGGAATTCCATTCCGCCATTGTAATATGGGTTGGAAGGATCTGAATAGTTGTTGCTTACTACCAATACATCGGCATTTCCTTCCCAACGTAGATAGATAAGTTGGTCAACATCACCACCGTTATTGTTCATGATACTTACGTTGTAATCACAATTATCAATAGTAATCACCGCTACATTGGGTCCCCATGGAACACAAGTTGGCATATTGAATGTAATTGTACCGTGAGTTACGTTATTAATAATCGGAGCAACGATAGTGATACAGTCAAATTTAACAGTGGCTTCTGCAATAGCGTAAGAATTGAGTAATACATCAATATTCACTACGCCGTCGCAAGATGCTACATAAGAAGTAAGTATCTCAACATCGGTTACAACAACTGTAATTTCAGATTTTGCAAATAAGGAATTATCACATTTGTTAAAGTCAACACAACTTTCAATAGTATATTTAGTCGTTACGGTTGGTTTAACAATGAATGAATAGAAGTTGGTTGTGGATACTAAATTCCATACAATACCTTTATCATCTCTGATAGTGAAATTGAAAGGTGCTGCGCCTGTAAATTCAATTAACAATTCTACAGGATCTCCAAGAGGATTGCTTAAACAACTGGTTGGAATTCCTTCATTAACAAACATTGCTGTTGGAGGAGCATTGGTTTCCATAGGTCCAACCATACCACCTGTTGCAATATCACAACCCGAAAGTTCGTGTGCGGGGATATAAGTAGCCATATAGAAGTATTCGCCTGCTTCGAGTGGTTTATGCGTTTTGCATCCACCAACGCCGGTCAGGTTAATAAAGTCTCCACCATTGTAATTGTATGCCCATTGGATAGTTCCTACATTAGAGCCATCAGTTACGCCGCCGGTAAATTCAGCACAAACGGTAACTGTTTCTCCAATACATACGCCTTCCAAAACATCAGGATCAATGCTGATATCAGTCCATACAGGATCGTTAACAACTTTTATACTTAACTCATTAGAAGTAGCATCTTGACAAGTTGGATTTTCAAATGTTGCTACTAATTTGAAAGTACGGGTACCCGGTATATTGAACTCAACTACTCTCGGATCAATTTGGTTGGTAAAGTTAATCCAGTCGTAAGTATCCACCCAGTTGTATTGATATCCCACTTGAATGTTAGGATCAACTACACCAAGTGTATTGATAATTTCGAGGGTTGCGCCCACACAAACATCAAACAAGGTGTAATCTTTCGGTGCAATTTCGATAGTGGGTTGAGGAACAACTTTTACAGGATCGAATGCAGTAGCCACGGTGTTACATCCCAAAGAAGCATCATTATACGTTGCTTGTACTGTAAAGTTGTGAGTTATTGCGGTATTCAATACTTCAGAGTAGCAACTGTTAGATACATTTGTTAACGTTGATCCGTTACGTGTCCATACGTAAGTAAAGTTATTAATATTTACTAATGTTGCGTCGAAATTAATGATTTCAGCACACATATTCAATTCGCCTCCGATACACATACCCGGTAATTGCAAGCCTTCAATATCTTGTGTTAAGGATAGTTCAGGAGCGGTGAGAACGTTTACGGTTACGGTTTCTGAACCATGACAAGAACCTACCCACGCACCTACATTGGAAGAACGTTGAACCTCACAAGTGATGGTGTTAACTCCTACAATAAAGTAAGTACTGATAGATACGGTTGGGTTGTGATTGGCTAATTCAGTTCCATTAACAAACCATGTATAGTTGTAAACAAAATCTCCTTCTCCCGGTGTTGCAAACGCTGTAGCCTCAATTACGCCACTCAAACAGATTGCATCTTTATCAACATCAATGCTTACAGTAAGTTGCGGTAATACAAATACTTCATGTCCTTCTGAACAAGTTGTACAGTCATAATCCACAGCCTTTACACATACACGGAAATAATAGGGAACAACAGCATCGTTAACCGGCAAGTCATTCGGAACAATTGCATAATAGTTATTAATATCTTGGAAGAACATTACTTCATCATTGTTTCCTTGAACATAATACCAAGTATATTGATAGTTAACACCTGCTTGCTCACCAGTTAACATTGCTTGTAATACTAAGTGTTCGTCTTCAACGGCTTGCGTGCAAACATAATGTTCACCATAGATAGTAGCAGTAATTGCAGGATGAACCACAACAGTAATTGGGTCTGACATCTCAGAAGTACAGTTGTTAATAGTTACAGTTGCAGTATAGGTATAGGTTACAAAACCGCTTTCTGCAGTGAGATACTCGGTAATTGACGACATTGCACCTGTATAAGTTTCCACACCGTTGATATACCAAGTATATTCGCCATCCACATCACCTGTAATGATAACAGGAGCACTTTCGCAAATAGTTTCGTCAGAAATAGTTAACACCGGAATTTCGGGTATTGGATTAACAATAACGGTAATATCATTGGATGTAGCAGTACATCCCGATACGAATTGTGTTCCTTTCAATGAGAATACCCATGTACCCACAGTTGGCCAGAATTGTAAGGTCTCCATATCAGGCTCACCAATAGGCTCACCATTTCCGTACCATTGCCACAACATATTGTTAAGTTGTTGCATACCCGCAGAAGTCAATAAGAGATCGGCACCTACACAAATTTCATTATCAGAAGAGAAGATGCTTACCGGGTTGAATTGAGTTACATAAACTTCATGAGGTTCGGAAACCACTTGACAACCTGATTCATAATCGGTAATAACTACTACATAAATATACGGATTCGGGCTGGGCACTGTATTTACAGGTTGAGTAGGATTAGTTCCCACCAACGAGTCATTTTCAAACCATTGGTAAGTAATGGTAGCATTCCAAGGAGTTACTACTGCTTCAAGGTCGGCAGGATTTACAGCATCACAAACATTATGTACACCTGAAATAACAACCGATGGAGCAAATTTAACCGTAATAGTTCCGGCATAAACTATGGCAGAAGAGCACTCGGCATCTACTGTGGTAGCATACACTTCTACAATAAATGTGCCTGACTCATTGAAATTATAAGTGAAAATATTGGTAACAGCATCGTCAACTTTTTGTCCATTAATTAACCAAGTATATGTTGCATTTACAGGGAATTCAAGATTTGCAGTAAAGGTTCTTTGTTCATATTGACAAATAGTATCTATGATTGGTGTAATTACAATAACAGGGGTAGGAATGACTTCAACGGTAACGGGATTGGAAGTAATCACACAACCAGAACCATTTTCAGTTGCATGGAATATATAAGTAGTAGTAGTAGTAGGATTAACATAAGTAATTGGAGTATTTGCAAAGGGTATATTAGAACCACCAACTACTAACCATTCATATATCATGTTATCTGCTCCTGATACATAGGCTTCTAACATAACGGTTTCGCCTGCACAAACTTCAGTTTTATCAGCAGTTGCACCAATGGTAGAATATTGTTGTACATATACTGTATGTGGTAAAGATTTAAATACGCATCCCGATTCGGTGTCGGTAATTTCAACCACGAATATGAATTCCTCTGACGTTGGATAAACGAATGGAATGATATCGATGCTCGGTCCAACTTGACCAACAATTGGGGTTGTACTATTATTCAGATACCATGCGTAGGTAACTGTAGCATTCGGAGGATACACTATTGCCTGTAAATAAGTTGGAACAGTAGTATTGCATATTACGGATGAACCTTCAATTATAGCTGTTGGTGTATCTTTAACAATAACTGTTCTTACATATTTAACTTCTGAGGTACATCCTGCAACTTGTGAGGTAGCAGAAACTTTAATTACAAATGTGCCGAAGTGGTCAAATGTATAAGTTAAACTTTCCAAATCTGCACCTTCAACTTCTTGTTCATTAACATACCAAGTATAAGTAACTACATCATCAGAAATCAGCGTAACATTAAATGATACTTGTTCGCCTGCGCAAATGTATATAGAATCAAGCGGTTCAACTTCAATCTGCGGAGCAGCAATCACTGATACGGTTACAGGGTTGGAAACAGCCGTACAGCCGGATTCAATTTGTGTAGCAATCAACTGATAAGTAGTTGTTACTTCCGGATAAGTATATAAGTTGGGGAAGATTTCGCCTTCAATGGCTACCCAGCCTTCTTCGTAGGTTGGTTCTTCACCTTCTTCATCTTCAATTTCAATTACTCCCCATGTGTACCATTGTAAATCGAAATTATAATTTTCGTATAAATCGGTAGTGGGGTTAATCAATACGGTTTCACCAGCACAAACTTCAGTTTTGTCGGCAACTATTCCGAGAGTGAGGAATTCTACTACTGTAACAGGGTGAACTTCAGAATATGATTCACAGCCTGAAACTGCGTCAGTAATTTTAACGGTGTAGTTGTATTCGTATGCACTTGCTTCCAAATTAGAAATGTAATACACACTGTCGGTAGCACCGTCAATAGCCACGTTATTTAAGAACCACTGATAAGTTACATTAGCATAATCAGGAGTAATCATAGCGTGTAGTGTAGCACCTGCAGCATTTCCGCAAATGGTAGTTGGGCCAGCGATAGAAACTCCAATCGGATCTCCAATAGTGATTGTACCTACATACGTGAGTAAGGAAACACAACCGGAAGTTGGAACAGTAGCAATCACTTTATAAACATACACGCCGGCTGCGGTTGCAGTTGGGGTATAAGTATTGGTAATTACTCCCGTAAGAAGTTCACCATTTTCAAACCATTGATATGTTACGTTATTTTGTACCATTCCTTCAATTTCAGTAGAAACGGTCATCGTAACCTGTTCGCCATTGCAAATATGAGCGTCCACAGTGTCGGTAAGTACTACCACAGGTATTTCGGTAACTTCAATAGTGATCATATCGGTTGAGATACATTCGGAATGTGTTTGGAAAACTTCCACTCCAAAATCGGTGGTTTCATTTAATACAACAGGTCCGTAATTAATTTGCGTTGCACCCGGTATTAACAGTTTGGTAGAATCGGTATAATATTCAAATTCATCTCCAACAGGAATTGAATCAAAAGTATAAATATATTGATACCATTGGAAAGTTAATAAATCAGGATTGTAGTCATTCAAGTTTGCAGTAAGTGTTACTTCTCCACCTTCACAAATAGTTGTTTCGGATGCAGTAATATTCACTACCGGAGCAGCATGAACGGTAACATAGAATGGTTCGCTCATAGTAGTACAGCCGTTATCACGAGTTACTTCAACGGTGAATTTATACGGTTCATATCTTTGTGGCCAGTATTCTGAATAGTATTGTCCGTGCGGATCAATTAATTCAAATTGGTCGTTAGCACGTTCTTGACCGTTTTCATACCAAGTATAAGATAAGATACCTACTTCATCGGATGTATGATCAACATAAGCAGTTAAGAATACCGGATTGTTTTCGCAAATGTTTGCATCTCCGGCAATTTCTACATTAGGATTGCGTAATACCGTAACGCTTACAGCAAGATCCGGATTTAATACGGATTCGCAAGCTGAGTTTTCATACGTTACAATAGCATTATAAGTATAAACGGTTGCGTCGTCATCAATTGCCAACGGAGATTCGGTGAAAGATAATCCAGTAACGCCTTCTATTTCAACACCATTTCTATACCATGTTAAGATTGGATTATTTCCATAGTTATCTTCGCTTAGTTCAGCGGTAATGGTAACTTGACCACCTGAGCAAATAAATGCATGATCAACAGTAATTGCTGTAATTTCCGGTTTAGCATGAATTACTAATGGGAACATAGCATCAACTTCACACAATACCTCAGTTTGGTTATTGTATGTGGTTGTTTGATTTACTTTAACCCAGTAATACATGGTAGTATTGGCAGGAGCATCTGTTGGTAAAGTTACATAGTAAGGTTGGGTTGCTCCCAATATTTTGGCAGATTCGTCTCCAATTTGATCTTCAGTGCCAAAATACCATTGATAAGTATAATCCGATTCATTATAATATTGTAAGTTTGCCGTTAAAGTAACTGATCCGTCTTCGCAAATTTCATTTTCGGTTGAAGTAATATTAACTTCTTGGATAGGATGAACATATACTTCAAACACTTCGGTTATTGCGTTACATCCGTATTCGGTAGTATATTCCAACTTAATTAGATAAGGTTCCGGTCTATACTCAAGGTACACATTAAATGATTGTGGAATAATGGGGTGTAACATCGGTATTACATGGTTTCCATCGCGATACCATTTATAGTGTTCAGGGTTAACATCTACACCATGTGTTCCGTTAACAAATGCAGCAATTAATACGTTAGGTACAGGATTGGGGTGAGCGCCACCGGAGTTGATATCGCAAACATGATGTTGTCCGTGTAATTCTACAATAGGATTACGGGTAACGTGAACTGTTTTGGCTAATTCAACATCTAATGCAGAGGCACATTCCATTCCGGCGGAAGATACTGCTACCACATTATAAACATAATCGATGGGGTCGCCATCCACTGTAAGCGGAGTAACTGAAATAGTAGCAAGGTTTTCTCCTTCTATTTCAAATCCGTTTTCATACCATACATAATAAGCAACGTCATCCGGATTTTCTACAATAGCGGTTAGGGTAACTTGACCGCCGTCGCAAATAATTCCATCTGCAGGGGTCATATTAATAGCGGTAACAATCGGAGTAGCAATAACATCTACTAAGAACGGTTCGGTAGTAGTAATACATCCGTTTTCGCCGGTTACTGCCAAGTAAACTCTGTATGGATATCCTCTTGCGGGTAAATGAACGTCAAGTACTAAACCTTCGCCCACTTCACCGGGTATATAAGAACCGGAGGCTATCACATCTAAAGTAACATCTAATTTATCACGGAATACTTGTGCATATTCTGCTGTGTAAAGGTCGGTTATTCCTTTTAATACGTGATTAAAGTAATCTTCTGTAAAGGTTTCGCCATAAGATAACCAGTATCCGTATCTATAACCTGCTTTGTATGCAGCGTTTTGAAGAATAATTCCTTGTGGACAAGGCATAAATCCCAAATAAGTAGCGGGATCATAAGTTCCGGCATTTGGATTTTGAGCATCAGCAGTGAATGAAAGTAAATCATAAGGAGGAACAGAGAATATCATGCTTGCTTTAAACGTTTGTGTAACGAATGCGTTAGCATAAGCAGCACCTTTAACTGCACCATCTGCAAAATTGATATAAGGATCTGCAATGGCTGCATCTGCAATAGCGTCCATTTCGGCTTGTGCAATTATATCATCAACCAAAGTAGCAATAAATTGATCTGCATAGCTTTGTGCTGCAGCGGCTGCTGCTTTTATACCTAAACTATCAAGTTCGGCATCATTTGCACCTATCATATACATAACGCTTTCACTTGTACCTGCTGAACATGTACCAACTGCTCCAAATTCATATAAATCAGCCGTATTCTTTAATACCGGATGATAAGTTTCAAAGTTATCTACATAGCCGGGTTCTAATAAACTTGCAAATTGTTTATGGTATAATGTATCAACGCCATCTAAATAATCGGTTGGATCTACGGGAACACCTTCAATACTTGGAATTATCCAAGTAAAGTTAAGCGGTCCTGTAAGCGGATCATAGTTCATTACAAATCCGTTCAATACTACGTTGTTACTTTCACAAACCTGATCAATACCTTCAATAAAGGCATCCAATGCAGGATTAACGGTAACGTGTACGCTGTCAGACATTGCTGAAGTACAACCAGGATCAACAGTTACATTAACGGTATAATCATATTCGGTAACGAGACCGTTTTGTGCTTGTGGAAAGTCCACAATTAAGTGTGCAACAGCACCCTGAATAACAATGCCATTTCTTAACCATTGATAAATAGCACCGGAGTAGTAAGTGGCTTCCAAAATAACAGGTCCACCTTCGCAAATGTGTAAATCACCAATTTCGGTAATAGCAACTTCGGGTATTTCAACCACAACTACGGTTATAGTGTTGGAATTAATCACACATTCAGAGCCAATTTGTTTAGCCTCGAAAGTATAAATGGTTGTAACGTCAGGGTTAGCTTGATAAACAGGCTCATTAGCACCTTTAATTTCAACTTTATCGCCTTCAATAACTTTAAACCATTGGTATTCGAAGTTTAAGTAACTTTCAACATTTGCGGTTAAAATTACAGTATTGTCGTCTTCGCAAACTTTCAATTTGTCGGCAATAATTCCAATAGCAGGGAATTGTTCAACATACAGTTCATGTACGGCTGAAAGTATTACACAACCTGATACGGTATCGGTAATTTCAACGGTATAAAGGTAAGGATTCGGGCTGGGGTCATTAACTACTGTAATGGTATTGCCTGTTGAATCGGTAAGAATTTCATTATTCAAATACCATTGGTAAGTAACGGTAGCATCTATCGGATCTACAAAAGCGTAGAGTAAGGTAGGTTCTGCTGCATTACATACTGCTGAAGGTCCTTCAATAGATACGGTTGGAGCATCTTTAACGGTGATCGTTCCAACGGTTGTAATGGCTGAAGTACATCCTGATACAGGAATGAAAGCCTGAACTTTATATACATACATTCCTGCTGCAGTTGCAGTTGGAGTATAAGTAGCGTTGGTTGCGCCTTCAATAATTACATCATTTTCCCACCATTGGTAAAGTACGCCTGTTACGGTTACATCATTCAATGTAGTGTAAACTACGAAAGTATCTTGTTGGCCGTTGCAAATAGTAGTATCCACAGGATTTGTTACAACTACCACAGGTATCGGAGCAACTTCAATAGTAATCATATCGGTATCGAAACATAAGGAGTGTAGTTGAATAACTTCTACATAGAATGTTGAGGTAGTAGTTAACGCTCCTGTTTGATATTGTATCCAAGTAGCACCAGGTATTAAAGTTTTAACAGTGTCTGTATATTCTTCATCTCCAGATTCTCCTGGAATGGTATAATTTTCAAAAGTTACTTCATACCATTGGAAAGTTAAGAGGTCGGCATTATAGTCGTTCAAGTTTGCAGTTAAGGTAACAGAGCCACCTTCACAAATTGCTTCTTCGGAAGCGGTAATGTTTACTACAGGTTGAACATATACCCACACTTCAAACGGTTCGCTAAATGAAGTACATCCGTCTCCACGGGTTACTTCTACGGTGAATACGTAGGGTTGTTCATATTGTGGTTGCCAATATTCTCCGTAGTATGGTCCGTGTGGATCGGGGTAGAAACTTTCGCGGAGCATACCTGATTCATACCAGTTGTAGGTTAAAAGACCTACGGAATCTGACATGTGATCTACGTTTGCATGTAAGTAAACAAAATTAGTTTCACAAATGTTTTTGTCGCCTGAAATGGCTACAACAGGGTTACGGAATGCGGTAACGCTAACTTCAAGATTTTCGTCTAATACAGATTCACAACCTGAGTTTTCATACGTTACAATAGCATTATAAGTATAAACGGTTTCATCGTCATCAATTGCCAACGGAGATTCTGTAAATGTATATCCGGTAACACCATCAATTGCGAATCCATTTCTATACCATGTAAATACCGGAACTTTACCATAGTTATTATCGCTAAGGGTAGCGGTAAGGGTTACTTGTCCGCCAGAGCAGATAAAGTCTTTATCAATGGTAATATCTGTAATAACCGGTTTGGGTTCTACATGTAATGTAAATGATTCTATCGTTTCGCAAGATTCTTCTTGTTGTGCTTGATTATATGTAGTTACTTGTCTTACTTTTACCCAATAGGTAACATCACCTGTTACATAATGAGCAGGAGGTGTATAATCTGGGTAAGAAGAATGATAGAGAGTATCTTGTAAGGTGTGATCAAACCAATAATAAGTATAATCGGTTTCGTTTTGGTTATTTAAGTTTGCAGTTAAGGTAACAATTCCACCTTCGCAAATGGTATCTTCGGTAGAGGTAATATTAACTACTGCTTTTTCATGAACATATACTTCAAATTCATCTGTCATGGCATAACAACCATAAGGAGAACTATATTCTAATTTGAATAAATAAGGTTCTGATTTTGCATGAAGGAAGATATTCAAATTTTGTGCTTCGCATTCTGCATTATCCAAACTAAATATTGCTCCGTCTTGGAACCATGTATAATAAGTATATTCAAGTGAGGGGTTTCCATTTTCATCTTCGCAATAATTAGTATAATTAATTCCATCTTTGTATGCTGCAAGGATAACATTAGGAATAAAATCATAACCTTCATAATTTACATAAACGTCGCAAACATGATGTTGTCCGTGTATTTCTAAGATAGGATTGCGTCTTACGTGTACTTTTTTAGCATTAGATTCTAATAAAGCGGAAGAGCACTCGCCGCTATAAGGAACTGCCACTACATTATAGATATAGTTGGTCGTATCGAAATCAACGGTAAGCGGAGAGCGTAAAAGTTGTTGTAAGTTTTCTCCCGGAATCTCAACGCCGTTTTCATACCATATATAGTATGCAATGGTTTCGGGTTGGTCAACAATAGCGGTTAACACTACTTGTCCTCCGTCGCAAATCAATCCGTTTTCGGGGATCATGGTGATGTCTGTTACGGAAGGAGCACTGTGAACCGTTACGCAGAATGGTGCGGCAGTTTGCACGCAGCCGTTACAACCTTCAACGGTTAAGTAGATACAGTATGGATAATCTCTTGCGGGTAAGCCACCGGGAATTACAAGACTGAAGTCGCCATCAATTCCGGTTGGAGTAACAGTACCCGTAGAGAGAACTTGAATAAGATATTCAGGATAATTAGCAGTAAATACTTCTCTATATTGATCAGTATATAGTTTGGTTAAACCATTTATAACTGTTTTATAGTATGTTTTAACAAATTGTTCTCCATACGCTAACCAATATCCATAAGCATAACCGGCTTTGTAAGCATTTTCTTGACGTTCAACACCCCAAGGACATTCATAGTATTGTTCACCAATAAGAGGATATAGCGGATTCGGATAACGTGCAGGTATGTAATCGGCTGGATTAGGAGGAAGCACATTACCGGGGGTAAATGTACTAAAATTGAAAGGAGGAACTGCAAATATGATATTTGCTTTTAACAAGTCGGTAACTGCGGCATTGGCATACGCCCATCCTTCTGCATATCCTTCAGGATACATAATATGAGGACCAGCAGTTTGTGCATCTGCCTCTGCATCTAATGCAGCTTGTGCTGTAATTTGTGCTACTAAAGCAGGGTCTAAAACAAACGAACTGCCTGCAGCTGCGGCTGCGGCTGCACCTGCTGATAAACCTGCAATTACAGATTGATCTTGACCTAATTTGTACATTGCTTGTTCGCCCCAACCCGTAGCACCCGGACATAATATAGTATTTATGCCTAAACCTACATACCATTCAGTAATAGTATTCGGCAAAGTTGGATGTACAGCATTGAAAGCATCGGGATAACCTGCTTTTACAAGACTCTTGAATTGTTGATAGTATCCTGTGTCAACTCCTTCTAAATAATCACTTGGATCTGCCATCACGCCCTGAATGCCGGGGATGGTCCATGTGAATGAAAGGTCACAGTCTAAGTTAAAATTCATTGCAAAACCGTGTACTTCAACGTCGTTGCCTTCGCAAACAAACTCTTCACCCTCTACATAAAGTTGAAGGGCAGGATTAACGGTAACGGTTTCTTCATTAGAATAAGCGGAAGTACATCCGGGTTCTATGGTTACCGTTGCTTTGTAGGTATAGTTGGTAATTTGTCCAAGTTGTGTTTGCGGGAACACTACAATAGTATGTGAAACAGCACCTTCAATAATAATACCGTTTTCATACCATGTATAAGCACCCTCAGCGGGCTCAGCAGTTAATGCAACGGCTCCGCCTTCGCAAATTTCGGTAACATTAACTTCAATGGTTACAACCGGAGCGGTTTTTACGGTAATGTAAATCTCGTTAGAACGAGCCTCGCAATCGGTTCCGTTTTGTGTAATTCCATAAAAATAAGTAGTATTGGCACTCGGATTTTGAGATAATACCGGATAAACTTCGCCTGCAATGGCTACCCAACCTTCTCCCATAGTGGATTCTTCTCCATCTTCGCCCGGAATTTCAATTGCTCCCCATTTATACCATTGACCGATAAAGTTCTCGTCAAGTTCAGGAGCGGTTAATACTACTTGTTCGCCTAAGCAAATAGTAGTTTTGTCTGCAACAATTCCTATAGCAGGATATTCAATAACAAGAATTTCAAACGGATCTGATTGTTTTGAACTACCTGAAGTGGGATCGGTAACTACCACGTGATAGTAGTATGGAACAGCACTTGGTGTAAGTTCGCTAATATTGATAGTAGCATCAGTAGCATCGGTAATAAGGGTATTATTTTTATACCATTGGTAAACAAGGTCTGTTAAGTTGGAAGGATCAACTACTGCGGATAATACGGTTTCATCGTTAGGATCGCAAATTACATGAGGTCCTATAATGGTAACCGAATTGATACAACTGATGGTAATATCAACTCTGTCGGTAACATATTCGCAAACATTATTAGGGTAAGCGATATGTGCTTCAACATAATGAGTTCCAAAATCGCTGAAAGCGATATTTAAATAGTTCAAACTTTCTCCGGGTACTTGTTCTCCGTTTACCCACCATGAATATGTTGGGGTTCCAAATTCTTCAATATTAGCGTCTTCTCCGAGATAGAAATTAACCATAACACCTGTGCACACAACTGTTTTTTCAGCAATAATGTCCACATGTGCTAATGGGGCCTGTTTTGTGATATGAAATTCGGCTACATTAGAAGCACAGGCAGCATTTAACATTTCAACCTGAACTTTGTAAGTAGCGATGTCAAACACATCAAAACCAAAATCACCCATTACAAATAATCTATGGGGTTCGTAGGTAGTGTCAATGGCAATATCATCACCATCATACCATACATAGCGGTAAATTTGTCCGTCCCAGTTCACAACGTTAACTTCAACGTTCACTGAGGCGTTTTCGTTATCGCAAATTACGTAGTCATCCACCCAAACCACCGGACGTGGCATTACTTGGAAGTAATGAACGGGTGCTATTTCAATTTTGCAACCGCACATAGAAACTTCTGCGGTAAATTCGGTAATATCTATTGGTTCGGTAACTGTAAATGTATAAGTAGCGAAATGGTTATCGGGGTTGTCCCCGTTTCCGGTTCCATCGTTCACAAAATTGCCATCTTGTCTCCATTTTACGTTATATTCTATATTGGCATCTGTTACAACCACAGCGGTAAGGGTAACTTTGTCTCCCACACAGCCTGAGTTTGGTCCAACAATAGTTATAGATGCTTCGGGGCATTCTACGGTAAAGTCAAGTTCTATCCATGCGGCATCGCAACCGGAGAAACTTTGATGTACTTTTACACCAATTTTATATTCGCCAAGTGTTCCAAGTACGGTTTCGTCGTCTAAAACAAATTCATTACCGGTAACGCCTTCAACAATATGTCCGTTGAGGTGCCATTCAAACGACCCCTCTCCTACTCCACCAATTACATCGGCAATAAATACGGGATAGTCGGATGTGTTTTGCATAACCACAGTGGGTCCATAAAGAGAAACCACAGGATCTTTTAAATCTACTACCCAGTGGCAGTCAGATATTGAAGTACACTCTGCTTCAAACGAGTTGACAGTTCCTTGCCATACTTCTACTGTGAAGCAGTAAGATTCCGGTCCGTTTTCGCTGGTATGTAATTCAGGAAGAGTGGTCATGGTAATTTCATTCATTCCAACAGGCAGTTCATATATTTCAAATATATCATCATAATATATATTGTTCACTCTCCATCTGTAATAAACGGGTAAGTTTACATCATGATTTGAAATAACAAAGGTTATCGGTGCACTTCCGCCGTGACAAACGGTGTCTATCACAGGGTTTTCATCTGTTACTTTAATGCTGGGGGTAACGAAAACAAATACCGGTCCTTCACAAAGTGGGCAATTGTAACCATCAGTATTTATACATAATTCAAATCCAACACACAGAATACTCGGATCATTAACATTAACATAATAAGATCCGTCTTTTGTATCAATGATTGGAGTTCCTTCATCGTGGGTATCACAATCAGTTGAAGTATAATAATTCCATTGGTAAGTTTGTTCTGTTCCCGTCAAAGCATTTACGGTAGCACTTAATGGAAGCGGACGGTTGTCGCAAATAAGTTCCGGAAGTTGTCCAATTAGTATTTCGCTTACTGGATTTTCAACAGGTTCGAGGGTATATTTTAAGGTGTCGGTACATCCGGTTCCAAAGTTAGTAGCCACTACCCAATAATTTGTGGGAGCAGAAGCTCCAACTGTGGTTAAGGTAGCGTTACTACCAATAGGTGCTGTGAATGAATCGTTGTTAAACCATTCAAACGATACTTGTCCGAATAATGTTTCATCTTCCAATACTGCGGTAAGGATTACTTCCTCTGTTGGGCAGGCTTTGGTATTGATGGTTACTTCGGCAATAGTGGGTAACGGAAGAATAGTAACGGTAGTTTCGGCATCTAACATACAGGCTTTTATCTGTTGCGTACCTGCTCCTGTAATTAAGTAAATGGTTGGTTTTACTACAAAGGTATGTTCGCCTACATCATAACTGGCGGCAGAAAAACTGAATCCACAAGTTACGGTTGCAGCAGGGTCAATATCTGTTATTTCAAAATCATTGTTGCAGGTTGCAATGAATTCATCTTCTTCATCATACAAATCAAAATCAATTTGATATTCTCCTTCGGGGAACTCATCAATGATGGCTTCTGCGGTAAGTTCAATCATACCATTTGCACAAACTTCGTCGGGGGATGCTACAAGGGTAAGTTCTTGAGTTGGTTTTACAAAAATTTCAACGGTATCTCTTTTGGTACAGGTAGGTTGTAAGGGATTACTACCATTTCCATAAGTGATACTAACCGCTACGATAATTTGATTAAGCCCTACATGTAACATAGATGCCGTGATATTATCATGATGAGTATTTGTTGATGAACCTCCTATATACGAAGTATTATTTGCAAATAATTGGGTAGATCCATTATAAAATACGCGGTCAATTCTGGAATTAATAGGTAATCCTGTGTAATATACTGCTGTGTGTACCATTGTGCTTTCACCTTCGCAGAGGTCTGTAGCATCTGCCCAAAACTCAACTTGTGGTAACGGACGAATGGTTACGGTTGCGGTTTTAGAATTGATACAACCGTGTTCATCCTCTGCCCAAAAAGTTATTACGTCATTATTTATAGGCGTACTTGTGTTCAGAATATAATAAATTATATCTTCTTCTGCGCCCGGTATATCTGATGACCATTCATATTCAACAATTTCATCAACATCTACTACATTTGCCGTAATAGTTAGATCATCTCCTGCACAAATGGTAGAGGTAGCGGGGGATAATGATATTACGGGGAGTGGGTGAATGGTAATTTCTATTGAATCTGTATTCCAACAATAACAATTTCTAAAAGTGAAATAAACTTTATGAGTTCCCGGTGTTGACGTTTCTAAGTTAATTACACCTGTATTAGCATCAATTACTAATCCGGGTGTACCGGTATAAATTTTCTCAAGTAAGTTTACTGTCATAGTTGGAGGTACTCCCACCATAGTTGCTGCGGATGAAAATCCTTCGGCACAAAATTCAGTTAGATTATCATCATAGGAGATCACTGCACCGGGTAGTGCTCTAACTCTTATGATACCATTATCTGAATTTACACATCCTGTATTGGGGTCTGTAAAAGTATAGGTAATTGTAAAGTTGGTGCCTGTAGCCAATCCTGCAGGATCAAAAGTTTGATTATGGTGAACGTCGTAACTTAAACCTGATGTTCCGGTAAACTCGCCATATTTTCTTGACACCCATGGTTCGGCATATTCTTTTAACAACAAAGGATCATCGCCGGCGCAAAGGAAGAATGCAGTATCATTAGTTAAACTGCAACCAGCCGGTGGATATATTGCAGGGAAATTAAGGGAGACTTCTGGAAGAGGGTTAATGGTTACGTCTGCGGTAGCGGTGCTTGCACATCCGTTTGCATCGGTAACGGTAATAGAGATAGATCCTTCAAGTGCTGATAAAGTAGGTATGCAATAAACTGCGTGATCTCTATCTCTTCCTGTTTGTTCTCCTATTCCGTCAATACCATCTGTATTCCATTCAAAATAGTAGTGACCGTGAGGTCCGTGGTGTCCGCCACCGCCAATTCCGTAATTTCCGCCTGTTGCGGTTGCGGTAACTTCTATGCAGGCATCCGTGTTAAAGGGTGTTTCACAAGTTACATAAGGACCATCTAAGGTAACGGTGGGGAGAGAATTAACAAGGATTGTAATTTCCATTTCCGGGATACAGGAAGTTAATGGCTGTCCACCTAGTGTTAGTATATATTTTACAGTATATATATGTTCACCCGGTCCCAAGTCAGCAGCGCTAATAGAAAATGGAGTTGGGTTGCTATAAGTATGAGTACCCGTAGTCATCCATGAGGTTGGTCCGGATTTATGTATTAAGTTATCGTTTTCATCATAAAATTCTAATGATTCGCCATATTGTTGAAAAGGATATCCTGCAACAGTAGCAGTGGCAGTTAGTACAAAATCTTCGTTTTCACAATAAACATAGGGAGAATCTCCGTTTGTTTTACCAACGGGGTAAAATTGTAGTGTTGGTTTGGGTAAAATGGTAATTGTTTTTGTATCACTATCACCACAACCCTGCAGTGGTTGTTGATCTGTACCTATTGCAACAATACTGAAACCAATATTATGTGTTCCTTGTGATAAACCGGTAAACGTGTATGAAACATCTGTTCCTAAGGTATAAGAACCTGTTTCTGCAACTGCTCCACCTATTGTCCATTCATAAGTATATGTAAATTCGGGGATTCCGCCGGGGAATGCATTATTGAGTGCATCCCATGTAGCACTTGCAGTCAGCGTTGCATCACCTCCATCACACACAACAGCGTTGAATGGATCAATGGCGGCTGTTGGTGCAGGTACAATAGGAATTGTTACTACATCAGTAAAAAGAACGGGCCAGTCGGTTGAACTTTGCGTTACTATACCAAAATAATAAGTAGTAGTCATTTGAGAAAATTCCATCCAAAACATCGCGTTAGAAGGAGTTGTAGTACTCGAACCTACAGGGTCATACTCAACCCAGTCAGTGAGGGGGTTAGTCCCCACATTGGTTCCAGTATCATAAATATCAAACTGATCAACCGCCGCAGCAAGAGTCGGATCTGTTGTATAATAAATTTTTGGATTGTTCAATGGGTTATAGCCTGATTCCACTGTAAATCCAACCTCTACGTTAGTACCAGAGGCACATATTAGAGCGGCGGAAATTGTTGAATTAATGACATCCGTTGCTCTTGTTCCACCCGAATCGTTTGGGTTTTGCGCATTTCTTTGCGCATTCACATTAATAAATCCCACAAAAAGTAGGAATGTTAGAAGAAAAATGGTAAATTTTTTCATCGCGTTAAAAATTTAATTATTACTATTTGATTTAATTATTATTATCTTTTTTAATTGTTAACATACATAATATCAGACAACTATCCACTGCCTGACGGGTTCATTTTTGGTTCATTTTCTATCTGCATACATATTGTTTTAATACTATACACTGACTTGCAAAAATAGTTTTTTTTAAATACGAATATTCTATACATTTTTTTTTTTTGCATTTTGTTGATATTTTTTTACAACAGGCTGAAAGCAACGGTTAAACCAGCCATCACAATTGCCACCATACTCATTAATTTTATCAATATATTTAAGGATGGTCCTGATGTATCTTTAAAGGGGTCTCCCACAGTATCACCTACTACGGTTGCTTTGTGGTTTTGAGAACCTTTTCCGCCGTAGTTTCCTTCTTCGATATATTTTTTGGCATTATCCCATGCACCTCCGGAGTTTGCCATAAATACCGCCAGTACGAATCCTGCGCTTAATCCTCCCACCAGCAATCCCATAACTCCGGAAACTCCAAAAATAAGTCCGGTAATAATGGGAGCGGCAATAGCAAGAATTGAGGGCAGTAACATTTCTCTTTGCGCTCCTTTGGTAGATATTGCCACACAGCGGGCATAGTCGGGGGTTGCTTTTCCTTCCATAATACCTACAATTTCGCGGAATTGGCGGCGCACCTCTTCTACCATTTTTTGCGCGGCACGTCCCACGGCGTTCATGGTAAGTCCACAAAAAACAAACGCCATCATAGATCCGATAAACATTCCAATCAAAACTTTTGGGTTCATAAGAGTTACCTGATAATATTCCATTAAATCTATGATATTGGCTTCTTCCACTGCTCTAATGGTTCCGTTTGCCAGCTCAATAGTTGATTGCCCAATGTGTGCAAGTCCTATTTTTATTTCTTCGATGTAAGATGCCAACAATGCTAATGCGGTGAGTGCGGCAGAGCCGATGGCAAATCCTTTGCCGGTAGCGGCGGTAGTATTGCCAAGTGCATCTAAGGCATCCGTGCGTTTTCTCACTTCGGGGTCTAATCCGCTCATTTCTGCGTTTCCGCCTGCGTTGTCGGCAATAGGTCCGTAGGCGTCTGTTGCCAAAGTAATGCCCAAAGTAGAGAGCATCCCCACAGCGGCAATTCCGATACCGTACAATCCTTTACTGATATTGGCAGCGGAGATAAGATTGGTTACATCGAATTGAGTGGCGCAGAGGAACGAAATAATGATGGCTACTGCAATAGTCAATACCGGAATTAAGGTAGAGAGCATTCCCACACCGATACCGGAAATGATAACGGTTGCGGGTCCGGTTTCTGCACTTTTGGCAATTCTTTGTGTGGGCTTATAAGAGTGTGAGGTATAATACTCGGTAGATTGCCCGATGATAATTCCTGCCAGTAGTCCGGTGATGACCGAAAACGACAATCCGAACCAATTAGGAATATTTAATACATATAATATACCGAAAGTGCAACCTGCGATAAGTATGGCACTCACATTAACGCCCAATCCGAGCGATCCGAGCAGTTGTTTCATAGATGCGCCCTCTTTGGTGCGCACTAAGAAGATTCCGATGATGGAGAGGATGATTCCCACAGCTGCGATGAGCATTGGGGCAAAAACGGCTTTGAGTTGAATTTCGGGAAAAGAGATGAAAGCGGCTGCGCCCAGAGCGGCAGTTGCCAATATGGCACCGCAGTAACTTTCGTAGAGGTCGGCACCCATCCCTGCCACGTCTCCCACGTTGTCTCCCACATTATCGGCGATGGTTGCGGGGTTTCTGGGGTCATCTTCGGGAATACCGGCTTCCACTTTTCCAACTAAGTCGGCACCTACATCGGCGGCTTTTGTGTATATGCCTCCGCCCACGCGGGCAAAGAGTGCCTGTGTGGATGCGCCCATCCCGAAGGTAAGCATCGTAGTGGTGATGATCACTAATTTTTGCGCGCCGGTAACGTCATTGATGAAATTCTCTAATATAATATACCATATAGATATATCTAATAGACCTAAACCAACAACTACCAAACCCATAACGGCACCGCTACGGAAGGCAACTTTTAATCCTCTGTTGAGCGATTGGCTTGCGGCGAAAGCGGTACGGGCAGATGCAAAGGTGGCGGTTTTCATGCCGAAGTAGCCCGCCAAGCCGGAGAAGAACCCGCCGGTTAAGAAAGCAAAAGGCACCCACTTGTTTTGCACCCCGAGCCCAAAAGCCAAAAATGCAAAAAACAAACTTAACACTATAAAAACAATGATGACCACTTTGTATTGCTGTTTCAGGTACGCCATGGCACCTTTTCTAACGTGAAGGGCAATCTCTTTCATGCGGTCGGTGCCTTCGCTTTGTTTTCTCATTTCGCGGAAAAAGTAGTAGGCAAAGCACAAGGCGATAATTGAAGCAATTGGAATAAACCAAAAAATAGGTAGAATGTTACTCATATAATATATTTTTAATTAATAAATAATCTTACATTTAAAAAGGTTGCAAATATATATTTTTTTTGATAGGGGCATAAAATTTTCCGCCCTTACTTTTTTATTAAAAACCTGAGTTCCGTTTAAGGAAGTGTTTATTTTTCTTATAATAAGCACTTTTTTATATTCTATTGGCTGAAATCCATCCATATTAAAACCCAAAGGC
>JGI24702J35022_10000564_pt1 | contig 22433 bp, 23 predicted proteins | sample TergutTh196P4_FD_35022 | JGI IMG/M metagenome (IMG submission 35022)
TTAATGGTGGACGGATTGGAAAAATACGATTTTCCGGTGGTTATGGGAACACTGTTGTATATTTCTATTATTCTGGTAGTTATTAATATTTTATGTGATATTATTTACGGCTGGTTGGATCCGAGAGTGAAATTAACGTAAAGGAAGTGGTAGCACATATTGTGTTTGCTGCTGTTTTTTTCGCGTCTATTCTCCTGAGATTATGTGGAAAAAGGAACTGAACAACTAAAAAAAGAGAACTATATGCATTATCTAAAATTGCAAAAAAATACAAGTATGCTATCATTGAAAATCAAAACTTTACAAAAAGTTGTCATGGGTAGCGAAGCGAAGAATCTCGAATTCGTAAAGATGAAAGAATTAAAAAGAAAGATGGTGGAAAAGAAAATAATATATTTTTTCCCGAATTATTAATACAAAAATATTTAATTATGAGAAGTAAAAACAATCACAGGAAAGAGGTATCAAAAAAAATCTGTTATTTTTGCACAAATTTTTTGTGAATGATGATTCAACGCAAGCCCGACTGGTTAAAAATTAAAATTGATAATACTGAAAACTTCGCTTTTGTAAAGAAAATTGTATCTGAAAACCATTTACATACTATTTGCAGCAGCGGAAAATGTCCAAATCAATGCGAGTGTTGGAGTAGAGGAACCGCTACCTTTATGATAATGGGGGATGTTTGTACAAGAAGTTGCAAATTTTGCGCCACAAAGTCAGGAAAGCCTTTGCTGTTAGATAGTTCAGAACCTGCAAAAATAGCGGAGAGTGTATCTTTAATGAAACTGAAACACTGTGTTATCACTTCGGTGGATAGAGATGATTTGCCCGATAAAGGTGCTACGCACTGGGCAAAAACCGTTCAAAAAATCCGCCAACAAAATCCAAATATTATCATTGAACTGCTCATTCCTGATTATCAAAATGAAATATTGCAGATAGTAATGGATGCTAAACCGAATATAACAGGTCATAATTTGGAAACGGTAGAACGATTAACGCCACAAATAAGAAGTAAAGCAACCTATCAAAACAGTTTGGAAACATTACGACAAATTGCGATTTCCGGAATTATTACCAAAACAGGTATTATGGTTGGATTAGGCGAAACCGAAACGGAAGTTTTTCAAACTTTAACCGATGCACGAAACGTTGGAACATCCATTGTTACCATCGGACAATATTTGCAACCCGCTAAAAATAATATTCCTGTTGCACAATACGTTACACCTGAACAGTTTGATGGATATAAAAATTACGCTTTAAAATTAGGGTACAAACACGTGGAAAGTGCGCCACTTGTAAGGTCTTCGTATATGTCGGATAAAATAATTATAGAATGAAATTTATTGATTGGCAAACCATTGATTATATAGAAGCATGGAATAAACAGGAGGAATTATTCCAAAGAATCATTCAAGCAAAAAAGGATGGAAAAGATACTCGCAATTTGGAAACCGTTTTTTTATGCGAACATCCTCACGTTTATACGCTGGGGAAAAATGGACAGTTTAATAATCTTCTTGTTAATGAAGAATTTTTAAGAAAAATTGACGCTACTTTTTATAAAATTGATAGAGGGGGTGATATTACTTATCACGGTCCAGGACAATTAGTAGGTTATCCTATTTTAGATTTGGAAAATCATGGAGGATCATTAAAAGGTTATATTTATAATATGGAAGAAGCAATTATTCAAACACTTGCATTTTTTCAAATACCATCTGCTCGGTTAGAAGGCGCTATAGGCGTTTGGATAGATGTAAATACAACAAATGCGCGAAAAATTTGCGCTATCGGGGTACGTGCTTCGCGGTTTGTTACCATGCATGGCTTTGCCCTAAATGTAAATACTGATTTAACTTATTTTAACTACATCAATCCGTGTGGTTTTATTGACAAAGGAGTTACCTCCATGCAAAAAGAACTCGGAAAAGAGATTAACAATGAAAAAGTAAAAGAAATTTTTTCTGAAGCCTTCATGAAAATATTAAATACCAACTTTACACCATAATATCAATATTATTTTTATTTGCCACTCGTAAGGACCCTCGCTCCAAGTTCTTTATCCAATGCATACAAGCAAGCAGCGTTATTATCTATTCTTTTTAACTGTTCTAAAATTTTATGTACAGTATCTTCTTCTTCCACCTGTTCGTCAATAAACCATTTTAACATGTTTTGTGCAGCATAATTTTTTAATTCAATAGCCAAATCCATCAGATTGTGAATCTTTTCGGTTACGATTTTTTCGTGTTTTAACGTGTCCTCAAAAGCATCTTTGGGATCATTCCATTCTTGTTTAACTTCTTTAATTGGAAACAAGGTAACTTTTCCGTCCATTACTCCAATAAATTTCATTATTTTTGTAGCATGTTCAAATTCTTCTTTTGCCTGCAAAGCAAACCATGAAGCCATACCATCATATCCCGTATTTTCCATATTATAAGACATGGATAAATAGAGATAACTTGACCATAATTCTGCATTTACTTGTTGATTCAATGCAACTTCCATTTTTTTTTCTAACATATTATTTAATTTTTTAAGTAAAATATATTTTTTTTAATTGTTTTTTTTGTTTACGAAGAATTTGGTGCAAAAATAAAAAAAATAATACAATATTTTGTCTTTTTATATAATTCGATTATTTTTATCTATATTTCTTTCATTTCATCACTAACTTTATAACCGTTATTTCACCATTTGTTCCAATTCGAATGGGCATAAATGCCGTGCCTACTCCTGCTGTAATATAAATATTCATATCCTGATAGTGATATAACCCTTTATTATAGTGATACATCGCTTTTGTAATGAGAACAAAGGGAAACAGTTGTCCTGCATGCGTATGTCCAGAAAGAAGTAAATCTGTTTTTTTATCGTTTAAATATTTCATTCCTGCAGGTCGGTGGTGTAAAACAATCGTAGGAAGATTTTTATCCACAGGCAGTTTTTCCATCACACATTGAATCGTCTCAACGCTATGATTGGCATGTACATCAAATCCATTCTCATCTTCAAGCATATTGTTTAATCCAATAATTTGCAACTCGCCAAACTGTGTTATTTCATTTTGTAGAACTATTACGCCCGCATTTTGCATACACGCAATCACTTTTTCAATTCCCGCCTGCTGATCGTGATTTCCGTAAACAAAATAATGCGGAATAGTGAGTTTCTGTAGTGGATTGAGAAGATCCGAATGATCTAAAAGTGTTTTTGAGTCAAACATATCACCTGTATTGAACAAGAGGTCGGGATGAAGTTCAATCACTTTATCCACAATTTTTTCAAGTCGTTTTTTACCCCAATAACTGCCGAGATGCACATCAGAAATATGGACTGCTTTTATCTCTTCTGTTAATCCAACAATCGGTATGGAAATCTCTTTCACTTTTATTACAGAAGCATTTACCGTGCCATATATGATGAAAAAAGTCATCAATGTTAATGATACAATTCCACGTACAAAAGGAGAAATTTTAAAACATAGATTCACCAAATCTAAAATTGCGACAATCATTAACAAGTAAAGCAGCATCGTTATCCAAAATGCAAGCAAAACAAAAAATATTCTACCTGCATTACTATGTATCGAGAAAGAGAATAAAGCTCCCGCTATTAATAAGAGAGTTGTAGAGGTCAATCCCCATAACCAAACTTTTACTGATGCCGTCGGAAAGAACAATGCAAACCTGTTTGAGAGGTAGTAAATTGTTCCTCCAATAGATGCTAATATTATTGTTAAAACAATGATGAATCCTAAATATTTCATTATAAACCTTTTACTATTTTATGCTATTAATTTCTTTTATAATCCACCAACTCTTTCCCTGCGTTCCACATCAGCGATAATGCCCATTTGGCAATAATTACGGCTCCCAATATACCCACTACGCAATCTAACCAAAATATTTTCCAAATAACGCCTGCCGTTAACGCAATAATAGCGGCAATGCCGGTAATTACATCGGCAAGTATATGAAGATATGCCGCTCGAATATTGTGATCGTCGTTATGTCCGCCATGAAGAATGAACGCACTCAAGATATTGACCGTCAATCCAAAAAATTCAACAATAATGGCTTCGTGAAACTGAATTTCAAGCGGATCGAATAATCTGGAAATAGATTCTACCGACAAAAAAACAGCCACAGCAAGCAAAGAAACAGCGCTTAAAAAACCTGATAGCGATAACAATTTTTTAGTGTTGAATGAATATTTTTTAGATTTGGCATATTTTCTTGCCACAAAATATGCCAACCATGTAAGCGCAAGCACAAGCACATGTGATGCCAAATGCCATCCATCGGCAAGCAACGCCATTGAGTTTGTCCAATAACCGAAAAATATCATTAAAATCATCGTGATTGCGGTTATCAAAACAACAAATTTTGACCGTCTTTCATTATTATGGCTATCAATGTGGTGGTGTTCGTGAGAACAATTATCAGTTTTTTTCATCTGTTTAAATTTAAAGTTATCAGTTATCAGTTATCAGTTCATTTATATAAAAAGAAACAAACTCAATGCCATGATAATCATTCCTGCAATGAGTCCTGAAATGGATATGTGGTGTTCTCCGTATTTTTCTGCTGTGGGTAAAAGTTCGTCTAATGAGATATATACCATTATGCCTGCTATTGCGGCAAGGAGTATTCCATTTATTGAAGGCGACCAAAACGGCATGAGAAAGAAGTAAGCAATCAGCGCTCCCACCGGTTCTGCCAACCCCGACAGAAACGATAACCAAAACGCTCTCTTTCTGTTTCCCGTTGCATGAAAAATAGGTACCGATACGGCTATCCCTTCGGGGATATTGTGTATGGCAATGGCAATGGTAATGGGAATGGCTACCGAAAGTCCGTTTAACGCCGATGCAAATGTGGCAATTCCTTCGGGAAAATTGTGAATAGCAAGTGTTAGCGCAAGCATAATACCTGTGCGGTGCAACGATTTTTGCTTTATGTTAGTTTTATTCATATCCTCAATCCCCTGCAATTCATGTGGGTTGTTAGATTCCGGTATCAGAAAGTCTATCAGTGTAATCAATCCAATTCCTCCAAAAAAAGCAAGCAGTAAACTCATTGTTCCTGTTTTATCTCCAAAATGCTGGATAAGTTCTGCTTTGGCTTCGGGTAACAATTCCATAAACGACACATAAATCATTACGCCAGCAGAAAAGCCCAATGAGGCGCATAGAAATTTGGTGTTGGTGCGTTTGGCTAATAAAGCGATCAAACTTCCTATGCCGGTGGCAAGACCGGCAATCAGAGTCAATCCAAATGCGAGTAAAATGTTATTTTCTAGCATTTTATTATAATTTTTGTTTATTTATTCAATAGAAGAATAGCGGTTTTCCACAATTTTCCAATCCACAATAGTCCATAAAGCTTTCAAATGGTCGGCGCGGCGGTTCTGAAAATCAAGGTAGTACGCATGTTCCCAAACGTCGAAAGTCAGCAATGGAATTAATCCTTTTGTAAGGGGATTTCCTGCGTTGTTTTCATTGATAATAGCGAGTTTTCCTTCGTTATCGGCAGTTAGCCACACCCATCCGGAACCGAACAATCCAGCGCCGGCAGTTTCAAACTCTTTCTGAAAATTCTCGAATGATCCCCAAGTAGCGTCAATAGTTTTGGCTAATTGTCCGACGGGTTTTCCGCCTCCTGTTGGGGAAAATTGCGTAAAATAGAGATTGTGATTCAATATTTGTCCGGCATTATTGAAAATAGCTCCGTCCGATTCTTTAACGATAGTTTCGAGTTCGGCATTTTCAAATTTAGTTCCCTGAATAAGATTGTTCAGATTGTTCACGTAGGTTTGTAGATGTTTACCATGGTGAAATTCAATGGTTTGCTTGCTTATTACCGGTTCAAGCGCATTTGCCGCGTAGGGCAGTTTAATTAATTCAAAGTTTATCATATTTTGACTTTTAATGATTTGATTGTTACAGCATAAAAACAGTAACAGAATTGCAATTTTTTTAATCATAATTATATAATTTTTATTATACATAAAAAGTTTTTCAAAAAGTAGAAATCTACTAAAACTTTTAGAAAAATATTTCAAAAGTTGCAGCAAAAGTAGCATATATTTTTTATTGGCTATTTACTTTTAAAAATATATAAATCCCTCTGATAGTTTCATTTCTTTTGTGGCACTCTATTTGAAACATTTACAATACCACACTTTGAACTATTTTATCACAGAAATCTTCTTCTCACCAAGTCGCAAAGAGTGAGATATGCGGTGGAGGTAGTATCCCAAAGATATTGATGTTTAAGGTCTTCCATTAATACAAAAGCGGCGTCAATATTTCCGCACTCATTAAGTTTTTGAATGGCATTGCTAAAATCCACACCACTATTGCGGAATAGTTCTCTAATGAAAGTAAACTTTTCGTTAATAGCTATTGCTTTGGTCAGGTCTGGAATAAAAGATTGCTGAAAACGCGCTCCTAATGATTGTTCTTCTTTCTTTTCAGTCAATAAATCATTTAAAGATTTTTTTTCCGGTCTTTGAATGGACGTATCTTCAAACAAAAACTCTTTGTTGGGCTTTGCATCAGGGATAAATTCTAAAATATCATCTTGGAGAATGAGCTCTTTTTCTTCTACTAAGGGAGCTTCTAAAAATAAGGGGGATTCTGTAGTACTTTTATCTACTAAAGGAACCTCAATATCTATTTCTGATACAAAATTTTCATTCTCTTCAATTTCAGTTTCAATTTCATCCTCTTCATCCCATTCTTCATTCTCCATTTTTAATTCTTCATTTTCCATTTTTAATTCTTCATTCTCCATTTTCCATTCTCCATTTTCCATTTTCAATTCTTCATTCTCCATTTTCCATTCTCCATTTTCCATTTTCAATTCTTCATTCTCCATTTTCCATTCTCCATTTTCCATTTTCAATTCTTCATTCTCTGTTTCAGTTTCTTCAACAAACAGATTTTTCACCCTGTTTTCATTGCTTTGTTCTTGCACTTGAATATTTAGAAAAATCATATATGCTGCTCTAAGGTTGTGCAGAATAATATCTTTTTCAATAGGTGAATAAACATCTAATGTGTTTATTTGTTGTAAGCTTTCAATAATTTTTTGAATTACTCCGGTAGGTTTTTCCATAGTATATATTTTTAACAAGTTTATTTTTGATGAATATTTTTATTTTTTATTGGGGTAAATATTTTTTTATTCCAAATAATGATGGCCATGATTCCAATGGTTGTGCAAGCATCTGCTACGTTGAAGATAGCGGGAAAGAAATAGTCGCCTCCCCAAATCGGGCTCCAATGTGGAATTTTAAAGAGTTTAAAATAAAACATATCCACCACACGTCCGTAAAAGAGTGGGGCATAATGCCATATAATTCCATAGAAGATAGAATCAATAATATTTCCAATAGCGCCTGCAATGATTAAAGATAGAATGATAACGACTACCCGGTCTGCCTGTTTATTTTTAATAATTTTGAACAGATAGAAGACTAAAAACCCTGCGACACCAATTCGTACAATTGAGAGCAAGAGTTTACCAATACTTTCGCCGAGACTAATACCAAATGCCATTCCTTCGTTTTCGACGAAGTAGATGTAGAACCAATTTTCAAAAACGGGAAATGCTTCACCGATGGACATTGTTGTTTTTACCCAAATTTTAACAATTTGGTCAAAAGCAACAAAAAAGAGTATGATGAGTAAGGCTAAACTACTTTTTTTCATTAACTTTGGCATCAAATGATAGAGTAGCATGAGGAACGCATTTGAGTCGTTCTTTAGGAATAAGGTTCCCTGTTTCCCGACATATTCCATAGGTTTTATTTTCAATACGCACTAGGGCTGCTTCCAAATTTTTGATATACTTATCTAAACGATTAGCAAGGCGACTATTCTCTTCTTTGGATAATACCTGATTTCCTTCTTCCAAAATTTTGAATGTAGGAGAAGTGTCTGTAGTGTCATTACCTACGTTACTATAGGCTTCTAAATAGATTTCCATTCCTTGTTTTGCTTCGGCAATTTTTTCTTCAATGAGAGTTTTAAACTCTTGAAGTTCTTCATCGGAATATCTTACAATTGTATCATTATTCATAAATATTATTTATTAAATTGAATTTGCAAAAATAGAAAAAAAAACAATTCATTTTTTTTTTTTAAACCATTTCATATCATTAATCATTAATCGAAGCAGTCGTGAAACCAATCAACTTGTCGTAAGAGGTTCCCTCTTCCTGTAAGTAAATTAAAATAGTATAATTATTGGGTGTTTCCCAATGGTTGCCTTCAATATAGGTATCATTAATTTGTTTGGATTTTTTGGGAACAAACAGATAGATATAGTTGTAATATCCTTGTTTACAGTAGAAACCACTTTCCCAATAATTATTATCAGGGTTAAATGCTAATTTTGCTTTGGGGTCAATTTGCCAGTCGGTGAGTTCGCCAAACACGTACAAATCACCTTCCTCTACCTGAAAATCGCAACGCAAAGTAAAATGCACCAATACGTAATCTTCGGTATTTTCTCCTGAAAAATCTTGGTTTGCGTAAAAGCAGTATCCATTTAAGGTTCTGTTTGTTACATAAGCGCCCCAAGGACGAGCCAAATCTTCCATTACATAGGCTTGGTTTATTCTATTGTCAAAGTTTATGGAAGTAATTCTATCCGCGGTTGAACGTAACGTTCTGATATCAAAAGTTCTAAAATCATTTACGCCATTAAAAACATTTTTGTTCAAATTATCAAAATTAAAACCATATTCTCCGGGTTTCACTGTTCTGTACGTTAATCCCTCAATAGCATTATCCCAGCGACCGTTTTGCAAGATAGTAGCATGTAAATACATGGCGGGATTACGAATAGAGTAAGCGCCGGAGTAAACGGTAAAATCTACTTGCTGTTTTGAGGAACGATATTGCACATCCTGCGCCCAAGTTACATTCCCCTTTATTGCTGCCTGTTGCGGCTCTACTACCATCAATCTTCTCGTTAATACAGGATTATCTATAGTTTCATCATACACTACCAATAAATAGTTACCCGATTTCGTTAAGCGCATCTCAGGAGTAGGAAAAGTCAATCTGAATTTTGTATAGGGAACAATGGTGTTAAATGAAAAAGAATAATCGTTTATCAAATCTTCATAAAAACCATCTAAATATTCAATCTGATTTAGTGGAGAATATTGCCAGTTGTGCGTGCAATGAATGAGCGTATATTTCAAAAATCTGTCTTTCTGGAGCAGGTCATCAAAAGTTAATACTAATTTTTCTCCGGAATTTAATTGGATGACAGGTTGTCCAAAATTTACGCCTGCCGGAGTAAGTTTAACGCTTTGAATACCATCCACATATACTTTGTTTATGGGAGGAAGATCGGTGGGAGATTGAGCAAAAGAATGGAGAATGGAAAATGGAGAATTGAGAATGATAAATATGAGCAAATAAATTGGGGTAAGACGTACTGTAAACATAATATACTTGAATTAAAAAAATGGTTAATTTATTTGTAGAATCAGGTCATTCGCTTTCTTGTACATATCTTGCATGATTTCGGAGCTGTCGCCGGGTGCGAATCTTGCAAACTCGCACTGATGCAAAGTCTCAACAAATTTATCAATAATATGAGTAGAAATACCCAATTGTGTGAGTTTTGATGCCACATTTTCCATAGATAGTTGGGATACGGGGATGCGATATTTATCACTTAAAAATCCCCATAATGCGTGCGATATTTCCAAATAAAACTGTTCTTTTTTGTGATCATCTAAAAGTTTTTTTGCTGTTTTTAAAGTTTTGCGCGCCACTTTGTTTGCTTTTTTATGGCGCATCCGTGCAACATCACTTCTTATTTCTATCTGTTTTCTCCAAATAATAATAAAAAATATCAGCAGTATAACAGGTAAAAGTAATGCGCCATAGTATTGAAGTGAACCAAAGAAAACTGCCCCCACCGGTTTTAAGTTGAAATTTGAGGTTCGAATAAAACGAATATCGTTTCCCAGCACTTTAATCTCTTTTTGTGAAGAAGCAGTAGAAACAGAAAGTTGCCCTGATCCTTTTTCAATTTGCAAAGTATATTCTTGGCTATTAAGTGTTTTATAAGAATTAGAATAAGGATCAAAAAATGAAAATGATCCTTTTGGAATAGTAAAAGTTCCTTCATTTCTGGGAATGATAACATATTCGAAGATCCGTGATCCTGTAACTGTATTTCCTTTTGTATTAATATTATCAGAGATTCTGGGTTCTGTTACATCAAAATCGGATGGAAAGATAATATCAAGGGGATCAATATGTTGAATATTACCGGTTCCGCTAATGGTAATAGTAAAGTTAGTGGCATCGTTGGCTTTGAGTTGCGCTCTGCTTAATGAAGATGACAGCGTGAAAGATCCCACTAAACCACTAAAATTATCGGGTTTATTATTTTGGGGCAACGGTTTTACATTAAGTTGTATCGCATTTGATTTAATATCTAAATTGTAGTTTTGCGCATTTTGTCTGCCGCCAAAAAATCTATCAAAGAATGGATCGCCTGAGTTTTGTTGGGTAATCACATTGGCAGTGAAATCAATTTCCATCGGAGTAACTGTAATATCTCCTGTCTTTTGCGGAAAGACCGCTGTTCTTCTAATTTCATGAACCGTATATTTTTTCCCGTTTACGACCTCCTGTTTTCCCACGTTGTCCACATTAGGATCTCCCAGCGTATAAGACCACAACCCGCTTTGCGTAGGCATAGTGGCGCTATTTACGCGATAACCGCCATTCACACTTTGTCCTACGTATAATTTGTGGGTAATGGTTACCTGTTCTCCCTGATAAGGATTTGTTTTAGAGGCAGAAGTGCGAACAAATACTTCGTTTTTGTCAAAGGTTTGTTGGGCTGCCTGTTGATTGCGTGTTCCTTGCTGCTGTTGTTGTTGTTGCTGCTGCTGCTGTGGTGTCCCCGCCTGTTGAGACGCTATCACTTTAATTTGAACATTATTCGATTTAACTTGATTTCCATCAACAACGAAAGTGGCAGCAGGAATAGTAAAACTACCCTCTTTTTGCGCTCTGAGTGTGAAAGAGTACGAAAATGTGCTGCTTTGAGTTGTCTGTCCGTTTACAATAGTCATTGAAGTTGAACTGCTTTGATTGGGACCGCTCAAAATGTCAAACCCTGAAAATTGGTAAGATGCAATCTGCTGGGCGCGTTGATTTAGTGCAAAAGTAAAAGTAAAAGTTTGCCCTACTGCTACTTGTGGTGGCGCGCTCGCGGTGCAGGTAACTTGCGAAAAAAGCGTTTGAAAGTTTCCAAAAGAAAAAAATAAAACCGTAATTATTAGAATTTTACGCATCTGTTATGGCTTGTTAAAATAATAAGTTAAAGAACGAAACAAAAATAAAAATATTACATAAGTTAGAGTTCTTAAAAATGATATTTTTGTACCCGTTAAAAAAACATAAATGCTCTCCTTTAAAGAAACAATTTCTACCATTCCCGTATTAAGATTTGTTTACGAAAACTTGCCCCTCAATTCTACGCTTGGAAGAAAAGAATTACTTAAAAGTTATTTTATTACAGATGCTAATTTATTAGAAACTTGTTTTCACGAAATGGAAGAGGTTCTGCTTTGGCAAAATTCCAATGAAGAAAGTTTGCTTAAAGTGAAACAGTTGCTTGCTTCAGTACAAGATATTTTTGCTACCATTGTAAGGCTAAAAAATGAGGATTCTTTAGATGATGTAGAACTTTTTGAAATTAAAAAATGTGCAATCCTTATGCACGAATTAGATCAAATTCTTTCTTCAACATCTTTTTCACTCTTTACTTTGTTTGACGTAAACGAGATGATACAAATTTTAGATCCTGAAAATACGTTGATTCCTCATTTTTACATTTATTCGGCATATAGTAAAGAACTTACAACTTTAAGAAATAAATGCAACCATGCTACATCGCAAGAAGAAAAAGAGGATTTGTTGTGGCAAATATCAAAAATGGAAAATAAAATAAGACAAAATTTAGTAAAGAAATTATCTCCTTTTGCTACTGCTTTAGAACAGAATTTGCAGTGGATAGCCAAATTGGATTTGATATTAGCCAAAATAGAGTTGGCATTAGAGTGGAATTGTTGTAAACCAGATATCTCGGAAGAAAAAACTTCTTACACAGGGCTTTTTCATCCTGTTGTGGCACATCGGTTAAAAAAGGAAAATATTGAATTTCAGCCGATAGATATTGAGTTAAAACAGGAATCCTGTTTAATTACCGGCGCAAATATGACGGGAAAATCAATATTTCTTCGGACAATTGCATTCAGTCAGTGGATGTTTCAATTTGGGTTTTATGTACCCGCTCAAACGGCATCTATTGTTCCCGTAGAGAAAATTCATTTTGTTACTGGTGACAGTGATTCCGAAAACACAGGATTGTCTTCTTTTGTTAACGAAATTTTACAAATTCACAAAATTCTTCAAGAGGTCAAAGAGGATAAAAAGATGTTGGTTCTGGTGGATGAATTTGCACGCACTACCAATCCCAAAGAGGGAACTGCATTAGTAACGGCATTTCTTGAGCAGGTGCATCATAAAAAAGCAATATGTTTGGTTACAACTCATTATTCTAATGTAGAAGGAAATTTTCGGCGTTTGCGCGTAAAAGGGATAGAATGGGATAAGATAGCGCAGATTAAGTCTCATCCGCAAGAATTGAATAGATTTATTAATTATCAACTGGAAGATTGCAACGAAAAAACCGCTCCTGAGGAAGCGGTTAGGATTGCAGCAATATTGGCCATTGATGAAGCCTTTATTTCTTTGGTTAAAAAATATTTATGATTTTATTTTTTGTCTAATAAAAAGGGAACGGGAAAATCAACGTAGCAACGTACGTTTTCCCCATCAATGTTTTTACCGGGGTAAAAGTTTTTCAACTTGGAAACCACCCGTAATGCTTCTTCATCTAATTTTGGGTGTACTGATGCTATTACTTCGGGATTAGAGATTGAGCCGTCTGTTTCAACGATGAAACGTACCATCACAATGCCTTGTGGTTTTTCTTTTTGCAATGCGGCAGGATAGCGCGCCTCTTTGGAAGGGAAAAAGTATAATTCTTGCGTTCCATCCATATACATTGGCTTTTGATGGGGCATAAAATAAACAGAAGTTCCATCTTTGATTTCTACTTCTGTTTCTTTTGTTTGTTCATTAACTGAAAGTTTTGAAGATTGCACCGTATTTTTGGAAGGGTCTGCGGTGTTTGTTACTTCAATTTTAAAACCAACTTTTTCTTCTTTTACTTCAGTTGGAGAAGGATTTTCTTGGGCAAAAAGATTTGCCATACAAAACATTGAGGCTAAGCAAAAAAATGCTAAAGCTTTAACAGTAAATAGTTTTGATTTCATATTTGAAAAATTTAAGTGATTATCTTTTTAACGGCACAAAAATAAAAAAAAATTGATATGTTTGTATTACTCATTTTTACATCCTCTAAACATTCTGCTCCAACGAATTTTACCCTCGCCAAACGATTTGTATTTATCTAACGACAACCAAACAAACCACACTTTTCCGGCAACATGATCTTCGGGAACAAATCCCCAAAAACGCGAATCGGAAGAGTTGTGCCGGTTATCTCCCATCATAAAGTAATAGTTTTGCGCAAATGTGTATTCGGTAACCAATTCGCCATCAATAAAAATTTCTCCGTCTTTTATTTGCAAATCATGCAATTCATAATTTGTAATGATTTGTGAATAAAGTACAACGGTAGAATCATTGAGTTCTACAGTAGCGCCTTTTTGAGGAATGGTAATCGGTCCAAAAAAATCTTTATTCCAATAATAACGTGAATCATGGGGAAAAATACTCAAATCCTGATCCCCTTTTTCATCTACCACCTTTTCCACAAAAAATCCCATTTTTTCAATCTCTTTTATTTGCGCTTGATTCAGAGAATAGTGTGTAGTAAAATTACTCTCTTTCCACATTTCCTCTTCATTAATATTCAACGCTTTTCGTTTTTTCGAGTTGAGTCCAACTCCATTAGGATCGGTAACGCTGTAAATAAACTGAATCCGTTTTGGATTTTGTATAGGTTCGTCATTAATAAAGACTTGTGTGTTTTGAATTTCCAATTTTTCGCCCGGAAGTCCAATCGCGCGTTTTACAAAAAACTCTCTTTTATCCACCGGTCTTGCTTTTACATGATACTCTTTTTTCACCACTTCTCTTCCTTTTCCCTGATAATAGGCGCCCGGATATCTTGATGTAAAATAATTAATTCCATCTATCCTGTATCTTGAATATACTTTTGCCAATTCTGCTTTTGGCGCATTCGGATTAAACATGGTTTCAAATTCTCTAACAATGGCGTAGTAACCTTCCGATTGCCGTTCTAAAACCACTGTGTCTCCATCGGGATAATTAAAAACCACGGCGTTTCCTCTTTCTACGTTATGAATTTTTGGGAAACGCATATAGGGCAGTTTTACCCATTCTACGTATGATTTTGTAAATTTAGTTAAAGGAACGGTATGATGCACAAAAGGGATGGCTATGGGGGTCATGGGGATGCGTGCGCCGTAGGTAATTTTATCCACTGCCAAATAATCGCCCACCATCAACGAACTCTCCATAGAAGAGGTTGGGATGGCAAACAATTCAAACAAAAAACAGCGTAATACATAAGCGGCGGCAACGGCAAAAATGAGCGCGTCCATCCAATCTCTTAATGTACTTTTTTTGAATTTTGGAAGATTTTCTAAAGTTGTATAATGCTCTTTTTTAGAAATTCCAAGATGCGGCAGGTAAATAAAGAAGAAAAATGTTCCCGGAATGAGATATAAATAACTCGTTTTTCCGAATAATCTGATGGTTTTCCAAACCATTAATAAAAACATAAAAAATCCAATAAATGGAAACAGAATAAAAAACATCCACCATTTTGGGCGTGATAAAACTTTGAGCCACAACCAAAAATTGTAAATCGGAATTAAACTTTTCCAGGATTTTACGCCGGCTTTATTAAAAATAAACCATAACCCGATTTGAAAACCGATAGCCGAAATAATGGTAATAATGATTAAAGAGATGGGGGTAAATGTTAGCATATTATTCTTCTTTATTAATAATTTAAAAAAACGAATGAAATGAAAAAAAAGTATGAATAATTATTTTAACAAATAATAAACTGCGGTAGTATAGAAATCTTGTATCGTTCCCTGAGTTTCACCCCATTTTTTTAATACAAAAGTATAACATTTACCTGGAAGAAGATGCAGGTAATGAGTTTTGGATAACCATTTATTTACGCAAATCTGAAGGAAGAATAAATTTTTCAGAACTCTTTTTTTGTTCGTTAAAATATTGAAGACGATTCCTGTGGCGTTCTTGCATGAGGAGTTTTTTATGAATTTGAGCGCAAAAGTATAATATTTCATACTTCAAAATGGATAAAACAAAAAATAAATAATCTCTTTATCTATCAACAATTTTTTACTAGATATAAAAAATGTATTTCTTCATATTACATAAAAGAACAGTAACCCTATGGAATATCCATATATTTATGACTTTGCAGCGAAATTTTCCATTTTGGATTTTGTAAGATATACTCTACAATTAAAGGTATTATTATTTCTCGGTTGTTCCATTCGGGCTGAAGAAGTAATTCACAATTACCATTCACAAATTTTGCGTTTTCTTCTGCCCAAACGAAATCGGGTACATTGCAAATAACCACTTTAAGTTCATTTGCTTGCTGCAATATTTTTTTATGCGGGGGGTGTTTTCTCTTGGGTGATACACATATCCAATCCCATTTTCCAGATATATGTTCTGAGCCTGAGGTTTCTAAAAATAATTTGATATTGTTATTGTTAAGCGTTTCACACAGATAATCTAAGTTATACAGCATTGGTTCGCCTCCTGTAACTACTACTGCTTTTGAAGGGTTTGCAATAACTCGTCGTGAAATTTCATCCACAGAGGTTAGGGTATGTTTATGGACATCCCACGATTCTTTTACATCGCAAAAATGACATCCCACTTCACAGCCGCCGATGCGTAAGAAATATGCTGGTTTTCCTGTATGGGTGCCTTCGCCTTGCAGGGAGTAAAATTCTTCCATCACAGGGAGTAAATAGAGAGAATGGTTTTGTACAGCACTGTTTATCAATTCTAAAAAATAGTATTTTGCGGAGAGAGGGGGATTCGAACCCCCGGTAGGGTTACCCCTACGACAGTTTAGCAAACTGTTGGTTTCAGCCACTCACCCATCTCTCCTTTTTTTTTCACGGGCGGCAAAAATATATTTTTTTTATTCTCTTTTTTTTATTTATGGTAAAAAAAACATTATATTTTTGCCAAAATTTTTTTGATGACGTTTACGGTATCACAAATTGCAGAAATAATTTCGGCTTCTATTGAAGGAGACCCTAAAGCAACAATTCATACAATCTGTAAAATTGAAGAAGGAATTGAGGGTGGGTTGTCTTTCTTAGCAAACCCAAAATATACCGACTTTATTTACAAAACAAAAGCCACTGCGGTAATTGTTGCCAATGATTTTGTTCCCGAAAAAAAAATCTCTGCTACGCTAATTCGTACAGAAAATCCTTATTTAGCATTGGCAAAACTATTGGAAACGTATCAACAAATGAAACCTAAAAAAACAGGGATAGCATCCCAGTCCTGTATTGCAAAAACCGCTACTCTTGGAAAAAATGTGTATATAGGAGAGTTTGTAAGTGTGGGTGAAAATGTTGTAATTGAAGATAACGTTCAACTATATCCACATGTTTGCTTAGGAGATAATGCAAAAATTGGGAAAAACTCTATCCTCTACTCCGGAGTAAAACTTTATGCCGACTGTGAAATTGGACACGATACTATTATTCATGCAGGCGCTGTGATAGGAGCTGATGGATTTGGTTTTGCACAACAAGATGGAGATTATGTTAAAGTGCCTCAAATTGGAAATGTTATCATTGGAAATTTTGTGGAAATTGGCGCAAATACTTGCATTGACAGAGCAACATTAGGTTCGACTAAAATTCACGACTTTGTGAAATTAGACAATCTTATTCAAATTGCTCATAACTGCGAAGTAGGAGAAGGTTCTGCTTTTGCCGCTCAATCCGGAATGTCCGGTTCTACCAAAATAGGAAAAAAAGCGATTGTAGCAGGACAAGTAGGCATCATTGGGCATTTAAAAATTGGAGATAACGTGATCATCGGCGCTCAATCGGGAGTAACTAACCATGTTCCTGATAACAAAATTGTGTTGGGCACACCGGCAATCTCCGCCATAGAAGAAAAAAAACTTATTATATATAGAAAAAAATTACCTGAATTGTTTAACCAAATTAATCTATTAGAAAAGCATCAGAAGAAATCAGAGTGATTTTTTCGGTAACAAGTTTTTTATGAAAAGAAATCAAACTACTATCGCTTCGGAGGTTTCTATCTCCGGAAAAGGATTGCACACAGGGTGCGCAGTCTCTATTAAGTTGCAGCCGGCGCCGGCAAATCATGGAATAATCTTTCAAAGAATTGACCTGCCCGACAACCCTACGGTAAAAGCGCATATTCTTAATGTGGCAGATACTTCAAGAAGTACAAATCTTAAAGAAAATGATGTTCCCGTAAAAACAGTAGAACATTTATTAGCTGCTTTGGCAGGCATGAGTATTGATAATTTACTCGTTCTTATAGATGCAGAAGAAGTGCCTATATTAGATGGAAGCGCCGCCCCGTTTATCACCATGATAAAAGAAGCAGGCATCAAAGAACTACCTGAACTAAGAGAATATATCTCTGTTGATGAGGTCGTTAAATTTGAAAAACCAGACATTGGCATTGAACTGATTTTAGTTCCCGCTGAAAAATTTACCATGTCGGTGATGGTAGATTATGGAACATCAGTACTTTCAAGTCAATTTGCTTCTATGAAAAAAATAGAAGAATTTGAGGAAAATATTGCCTCCTGCAGAACTTTCGTCTTTCTCCACGAATTGCAATATTTAATTAAACACAACTTGGTTAAAGGTGGAGAGTTAGATAATGCCATCGTTTTTGTGGATAAAAAACCAAACCCCGAAGTGTTGGAAGAATTAGGCGCTTTCTTCAATAAAAAAGAGATTCAAATTAATGAAAATGGTACGTTAAATAATGTTAAATTACAATGCTACAACGAACCGGCTTGTCATAAACTCTTAGATTTATTAGGAGATTTATATCTTTTGGGAAAACCTATCAAAGGAGAGATTATTGCCAAAAAACCAGGACATTTTGCCAATACCGAATTTGTGAAGTTAATTTACGAGTGTTTGGAAAAATAAAAGTCTATTTTGTATATTTTTGCTGCGAAAAATAAGCAAGGCAATTTTCAATAAAATAGATAATAATGTCCATCCTCGTTAAAAACCTTTCCAAAACCTATTATATTCAAAAATTTGTTCCGCCTCCGGTAAAAATTTACAGAAAAATTAGAAGAATAAAACCGAAACTGCATGGAATTCAGGCATTAAAAAACATTAGTTTTGAAGTAAATAATGGGGAAATTTTCGGCATCATCGGTCCCGACGGCGCCGGAAAAACTACGCTGTTTCGTATATTAACCACATTGCTACTTCCTGATAGTTCTAATGAAATCCAACCTACAGTACTAATCGAAAACTACGATGTTATTAATGATTGGAAAAAAATTAGAGAAATTTCAGGATATATGCCCGGAAAATTCTCTCTATATATGGATTTAACCGTGGAAGAGAACCTCAACTTTTTTGCTACACTATTTAACACAACTATTGAAAAAAATTATCACCTCATTAAAGATATTTACCAACATATTGAGCCATTTAAGGATAGAAAAGCAGGGGCGCTGTCGGGAGGGATGAAACAAAAATTAGCATTAAGTTGCGCCCTCATCCACAAACCTAAAGTACTCTTTTTAGATGAACCCACCACCGGCGTTGACCCCGTATCGCGTAAAGAGTTTTGGGAAATGTTACGCCGATTGAAAGAACAGGAAATCACTATTTTAGTATCCACGCCTTATATGGATGAAGCAAGTTTGTGCGACAGAATTGCGCTCATTAACAACGGACAATTTATTAGTATTGATACCCCGCAAAACATCATCGCCAATTTTACTGACACGCTTTACTCAATAGAAAGTGAGAATATGTATCAACTATTGTTAGATTTGCGAAAAAACCCAATGGTGAAAACCTGTTTTGCATTCGGGGATGCGTTGCACGTAACGTTTGATGATGTGAGGATAGAGGAAGAAAGCAGAAAGCAGAAAGCAGAAATGGAGCAAGAAAAGGAATCTTACACTCTTACGATCTTACGATCTTACGATTTTAATAACATCACTATCAAACAAATAAAACCAAACATTGAAGATTGTTACATGAATTTATCCCAACATGTTACTCATTAATAGATTTCTTTCTTATCTACAATTTGAGAAGCGCACTTCGGAATATACGGTAATATCATATCGTAATGATTTAGAACAATTTAATAAATATTTGCAAAAGGCATTCCCAAATTTGATCGAAGACGAAAATATTAAATGGAAAGAAATTGATGCAACTATTATTCGCACATGGGTCATCACATTAATGGAAGAAAAAATGACATCCCGTTCTATAAACAGGAAAATGAGCACGTTAAGATCGTTTTACAAATATCATATCAAAATGGGGGTTTTCGAAAACAATCCCGTATTGCAAGTGCATACGCCAAAAATGAGTCAACGTTTACCGCAATTTGTAGAAGAAAAAGATATGAAAAGGTTGTTTTCCGCAGAACACTTTGCCGATAATTTTGAGGGATGGCGGGATAGAACTGTTTTAGAACTTTTTTATGCCACAGGAATGCGAGTTTCCGAACTTAGAATGCTCACTTTTTCTGATGTTGATTTGTACAATAATCAAGTGAAAGCGCTGGGAAAAAGAAATAAAGAGCGGATAATTCCTTTCGGAAATACGTTTAAAAACATTTTTACTAAATATGTTACATTTTATTCGGAAAATTTTAATAATCCTGTACAAAATAATTATGTATTTGTAAACGTTAAAGGAAAGCAGTTAGCGTCAAAAAATATCTACGCTATCGTGCGCAAGTATTTGGATATGATTACTACCATTGAGAAGAGAAGTCCTCACGTAATTCGACATACTTTTGCTACGCATTTGCTTAATCGCGGCGCGGATCTTAATACTATTAAAGAATTATTGGGACACAGCAGTTTAGCTTCCACTCAGGTATATACGCACAATTCCATTGAAAAACTGAAATCAATTTATCAACAAGCTCATCCCCGAGCATAAAAAAGGAGGTTAATATGAACATTACATTTAATTCGGTGCATTTTAAAGCAGACCAAAAATTAGAAACTTTTATTTCTGAAAAATTAGAAAAACTATCCAAAATTCATGATGGGATCATTGGATTTGATGTTAGTCTGAAATTAGAAAATACAGAAAAACCGGAAAACAAAAATATAGATATTCGGGCAAAAATACGCGGATATGACGCTATTGCCCAAAAAACAGCCAAAACTTTTGAAGAAGCCACCGATGGCGCTATTAACGCCCTTAAAAAACAATTGCTTAAAGCGAAAAGTAAAGTGAGAGGGAGCTAGTGGTTATACTTTTAATTATATTTTAACTATTTGTCTATTATTTCTTCAGTTTGAGTAGTTTCCTGTGGTGGATATTTCTGCATAAGTTGTACCATAAAATCTGCCGTTACCAATGCTGCCATTGCTTCTATCACAGGTAAAACTCTCGGAGCAACGCATTTGTCATTACGTTTATTTCCAAAGCAAGTTGCAGGATTTCTTTCAAAATCAATGGTGTTTTGTTCCATTTGTAAAGTAGGAATCGGTTTGAATGCAACAGAGAAATAAACCTCTTGCCCGTTAGTAATTCCTGCTTGCACACCGCCATCGTTATTACTTTGAAAAGAAAAATCGGGGTTTTGAACGTCATTATATTCAGATCCTTTCATTTTTGCAGCGACAAATCCTTTTCCAATTTCAAAACCTTTGCAGGCATTAATCGAGAGCATGGCATACGCCAATCTCGCATCGAATTTATCATACACAGGTTCGCCCAGTCCAGCAGGTAAATTTTTAATTACACATTGTACCAATGCCCCCAGTGTATCTCCATCGTCATTGCTAGTTTGCTTCGCAATCTCCATCCCACAATCTCCATCCCACATTCTCCACTTCACTTCTTCCCAAGCTACAATCTCAATTCCAAACTTTTTTAGGTAGAGTTTTGCAATTGCTCCGCCCACTACCCTACATGCGGTTTGCCTTGCGGAGGCTCTGCCAATTCCAGAATTATCCGTAATGCCATATTTCATCTTGTATGTGTAGGATGCGTGTGAGGGCTTTAAAATATTCAACATCTCTTTGTCGGGTTGTAGATCTTTATTGGGAATCCTAAATTCAATAGGTTTACCTAAGGTTTTACCTTTGTCAATTCCTGACAAAAACTCTACTATATCTGTTTCTCTGCGTTGCGTTGAGTATGGGTGTTGGGAAGGGGCGCGGCGGAATAATTCACTCTGAATAAACTCAAAATCAATCTCTATACCAGCAGGGCAACCTGTAATGACACCTCCTATATAAGGATCATACGTGCCACCGTAATCGCTTAGAATAAAAGATGTCCCAAAACTGTTCATAAAAATGTGTATTCTTATCAAATTTATAGAAAACGATTTTATCAGTATGTTATTACTATAATAAATTGGATTTGAACTTTTTTAGTGTTGGAAAAAAAAATTGATATTTCTATCATACAGCACTTACGTTCTTCTATTCGACCAATTTTTTATAATGTAAATGAATAATAAAAAAAAAATATATCTTTGCCGCCTCAAAACAAACACTTGACCAATGGTGTAATGGTAGCACTCCAGGTTTTGGTTCTGTCAGTCTTGGTTCGAATCCAGGTTGGTCAACACTACAATACTCTCACTACTACCGGTGGGAGTTTTTGTTAAAAGAAAGCAAAAGTGGGGGCAAAAGCCCTTATTTTTTTAGATATAAATTTGAAAAATAACATAATAAAAATAATAATATCATGGAAGAAAGTTTAAACTTATTAGAAACATTAGCCGAGTTTAAAGATTTTAAAAACATTGAAAGAGAATCATTGATGAGAATATTGGAAGATATTTTCCACGCCGCTCTTACAAAAAAATTTGGCGCCGATGCAAACTTTGAAGTAATTGTTAACGTGGACAGAGGCGAATTAGAAATTCAACGCTACCGGGAAATTGTAGAAGATGGAGATGTAAAAAACGAGTTTACGCAAATCTCGCTTTCCCAAGCCATAAAAATTGAACCCGATTTTGAAGTAGGAGAAGAAGTTATGGAAAATGTACGTTTTTCAGATTTTGC